>Ga0314855_100012_pt1 | contig 57064 bp, 76 predicted proteins | sample 2018CB1WmetaG_FD_203636 | JGI IMG/M metagenome (GOLD analysis project Ga0314855, IMG submission 203636) | Cryopeg brine viral communities from Beaufort Sea near Barrow, Alaska, United States - 2018 CB1W | ecosystem: Environmental > Aquatic > Marine > Coastal | place: USA: Alaska | collected... | reverse complement strand
CGGCTGATCATCCTGTGCTCGGCAAAGTGTCACGATCAGGGGGTGACTACGAGCTGACACTTAGGCTAAGCCATGGGGCAAACGCGCCAGAGTCTACGCGATTCCCGACTCCTTTAATCGTCACAGAAGACGGTGCAATAACCCTACCGCTTTACGACGAGGTGAGCGATGACTTGGCTTAACGACGCAACAGTAATTACCGCAGCGGATAAGCTGCAAGAAGCCGCAGGCGCTATGCAGGCCAAGCTAACGGAGGCGCTGAACAGCCACTTGAACGCAACCGCAAAACAGCGCAGCTACGATGACCGCTTCACATGTTCTTTGCGTGCAGGCTATCCAGGCCCATTCCAAGCCGAGGGGCAGGTGTTCGCTGCCTGGATGGATGAATGCAACATGGTCGCGTATCAGATCATGTCTGAGGTCAAGAGAGGACTGCGACCAGTACCGACCGAAGCCGAACTGATAGCATCGCTGCCTGTGATCGAATGGCCACCGTCGCCTGTGCCGGTTGGTGCTGCATGACCGTCCAGCTAGCACTACGCAAGCACGACACGCGGCTGTCTGCCCGCGCTATCCAGTTCTGGACAGGCTCGATTTATAGCCACTGTGAATTGGTAGTCGATGGCTGGTGCTATTCATCGTCAGTCATGGACAAGGGCGTCCGCCGCAAGCGAATAGACCTCAAGCCTGACAAGTGGGATCTGATCGATCTGCCTTGGGCGAGTGCTGACGATGTGCGGCATTACTTCGCGATGACGGATCACTACCGCTACGGCTGGCCGTCGCTAATCACGTCGCAGCTGTTCAACTTAAACAGGGCAGTGAAGGGCGCAGAGTTCTGCTCAGAGTGGTGCGCGAAGGCTGTCGGACTGCCAAGCGCGAGCAGCTATAGCCCTGGATCACTGGGGGACATTTGCGGCTGGATCGTGCGCAAAACTCCCCTGTAAGTCATTGATTCTAAACGTGGCGAAACTGCCAAATTGACAGAAAAAGGCCGCTCTGAAAAGGGTGGTTTTTGTTTCTGATCAATAGCTTAGCCGCGCAGTGCCGCCTGCATGGGGTGCAAGTGCGCTAAGGCCTGGATTGTTTAGGGCAAATTTAGGGCACTACGGGGTCCGGCGCAGTCCGTTATTGGCTTGGAAGCAGGGCAAGATGCTTGGCATAATGCAGCCTGCAACGGACTGAGAAGGCGCGGTAGAGCGTTCGAATCCCTCACCACGGGAAATGGAAAGTCAGCGCTAGTCTCGCAACACTCGCGCATTGAATGCTTCCCGGCCCTCCGGATCCATTCCCGCTTCTGCAGCATCCAGATAATCGCAATACCACTGCATCATCACGCGGCGCTGTTCGAGGTACGCGGCCTTGTCGTAGACCTCACGCAATCCCACTTTCTTATGTGCCAGCTGCATTTCTGACCAGGCATCCGGCCATCCATGCTCTGACAGCAGGGTCTTGCAGGTATGCCGTGATCCGTGACCGGTCATCTTGCCTTTGTACCCGACCAGGGCGAACGCCTTATTGATTGTCGCATCGGATATGACTGGGCACTTTGATCCTGCAGATGGGAATACGTACCGACCCCGCCCGGTGAGTCGGCGCAGGCTGATCAGATCCTCTACCACCTGGTCAGGCAGCGGCACCAGATGGTCGCGGTTCATCTTCATGATGTCTGCCGGGACCGCCCACAATTTAGCCTCAAGATCGAATTGGATCCACTCGGCAAAGCGGACCATGCCAGGACGTGACGCCGTTCTGACCACCATCCATGCCGCAGTCAGTGCTGTCGGACGGCTAGGACTCTGGCGAAGAGAGGCGAGAAATTCAGGTAGATCCGATTCGAGCAGGTGAGGGTACTGCTTTTCCTTGGGCGCACGGGTGGCAATATCGCGCAGGTTAGATGCTGGGTTGTTCTCGGTCCTGCCGTGCGCAATGGCCCAGCCGAATATTTGATTGAGCCAGGTACGGGCCTTCTCTGCTGTGTTGTGAGCGCCACGCTTCTCGATCTTGCTCTGAATCGCTGCGCAATCCGCGCGCGTGACCTCAGTGATCACCTTGTCGCCAATGGCGGGCAAGATGTCATTGGTCAGGCAGATACGGATACCTGTTAGGGTCTTCTCGGCGCGACCGTCGATAACTTTCTTCTCGTACCATGATTCAGCCGATGATCGAAAAGAATTGGCTGACGCTTCCTGTTTGGCTGCCCGATCGGCTTGCCGTTGCGATACCGGATCAATCCCACCTTCCAGAAGGGCAATGACCTTCCCAGCCTCGACCCTGGCTTTCTTTGCCGACACGTCAGGGTACGAGCCTAATCCAATCCACGACCACTTCTCTGATCCTGGCTTCTTGTAACGCATGTCCCAGCGCTTGCGCCCGGACGGGTTGACCGTGAAGTACAGCCGATCTATCCCGTATGCCTCGCGGTATTCCGTAGCCTCTGGCTCCAGGGAAGCCAGCACCGTATCAGCCAGCGGGCGCCGCTTGATCTCTGATCGTTTCATGGGGTTCTTGTATAGTGAGCTTGTATAGTGAGCGTGGATTTTGAGCGACTATACACCAGGCTATACAAGAAGTGGGCTGTATCCTGCGGCTTGTTCAGGCAACATCAGGCAAGGAAATGGCCTGGGAGCCTTGTTTTTGCTGGGTTTGGCGGGTTTGTTCGGGGGTGTTCGGTATACCGGATGGAGCGGGTGAAGGGAATCGAACTTTGTAGGCGTGGCGGTATTATCAGGGATTATTTTAGCCATTCTGTACACCACGCTATACAAGGCGCCCAACGCTAGGCCGCCTCTGCCCGCAATCCTTTTCGCTGCTGGATCCATTCTTGCACCTCGGACTGTACCCACGCAATGCTGGCGTTCCGTGCTCTGCTTTGGGTTAGCGGGACAGGCTTAGGAAAGGTCGAGTCGTCACGGCGTAGACGGTCGAGCGTATCGCGGCTGCGGTAGCCGATCATCATCAACACTTCGGGTGCCCGGATAAGCCGGGTGCTTGGGTCAATCTTGGCCATACTTTTCATGTCATGCCTCCCGGCTCAGTTCGTTTTGAACAGGTATTCTTGAACCTGCACATGCGAGGCGCGAAACCCGTAGTCGCGCTTGAGCTTTCGCCACTCCTTCATGCATCGAACGCCGCTGTACGTTTCTGTCATCCGGTATATTGACTCGCGGCGGGTCATGCTCACTGTGAAGACCATGATCCCTCTATCATCACTGCATATTGCCCAGCCGTCGGAAGCCTGGGGCGTTTGCTCTGTGTTGGATTTGGACATTGCTATGCCTCCCGGCTCAGTTCGTTCTGCTGCTCGCTAATGGCTGCGGCTGCTCTGGTTATTGCGCGGCGGGTGGCGGCGTATGGGTCGCTGTTATGCGGCTCAAGGTAATCCTCCCAGCTCTCCTTTCCGGGATAGCGCGCTCGCGTATATATCCACTCCGGGTGAGCTTCCACCCCAATTCCAATTTTCACCGCAAGCCGCAGCGCGTCACCGTCATTTTCTAGAGAGTTCCAAGGCGAAACCATGCAGCTTTGCTCGCCGCCATGAAATTTGACTAGCGCCCATCCGTTCGGCTTCCATGCGGAAATAGTGATACCCGCAGCCTTAGCCGCCAGTTCCAACAATTCTCTATCAGTCTTCATGCTCTATGCCTCCCGGCGTGTAGGTTTATAGTCAAAATTGGATTAAGCTGTTGGGTGAGTTCCGAAACATTGGCGCAGGGTGATTGATATGTTGACGCGGAATAAACACAGCTACTTGTTATGCTTCTTAGTTATGCAGGCATTTATTATCGCTTGGGCTGTAAGCAGCGCCGCATATGACGTTGCTTTCTATTCCCTGATTTCAGCAGTCGTGATTAGCGTTGTGGCATTAGCGCAGCGCCGACCCGAGAGCCCTGAATTCTAGCCACTTTCCTTGCCCTGCTGGGCTAGTGCTGCGGTAACAGCCATTGCAGCCACGCACCAGCGCTCAAAGGGCGGGCACTCTGCATCACTTGAATGCTGGTCGAGCCGCTTATGGTGGAATAACTCGCAGTGTAGTAACGGGGTAGCCGCGCGTAGTTCCTTTACAGCTTTTGTTAATCTGCCGAGTGCTGACTCCAACTCCGCTATCCTCTCCTTGTCTGCTGCGCTCGCCATCTCTTGCTTTGCTGTTGCCTCACATGATCCGCACAAATAGCCGGCCACGCATCTCTCTCCGTGCCCTGTAGTCCGTCCGCAAGATTTATCGCTCATGCCCGCTTCTCCTGCTGGGCTAGTGCTGCGTCGATGCGGGCGATTAGCTTAAGTTGGATATGGGGAGCAACTCCGCTGTACTGGAATTCCGTGCCCGCCCATATTTTGCTTGTGTCAATGCGATGCCTAACGCCCCGCAACATATCAGACAATTTATCTATCCGCGCCTTGTCTGCTGCGCTTATCCGTTCGTGATCGGATAGGCGGACATACTGAACCTCCTTGTGCTTAACGTCCTGCCGCCATTGGCAGAAGCGTTGTGCATCTTCTTCGCTTTCAAATGACGCCAGAAGCCCCGACCCCTTCTCTTTTTTTATGTAAGGCTTGTCGGAAGTCGAATCAAACGCATACCAATAGCTGAACACCTCCGGTTTATCGCTGATGGCTTTTCTCTCCTTATCGGCTTCATCTGCGCGTGCCGCTGATTGCTGTTGGTCGGTTAGCGGTATAGATAGACACGGCTCATAATATCGCTCGCCTTTACTCCCAGACACATTCGACGCCTCGCCAACTCTTGCCCCGCATTGAGCACAGGCGTCTGACATTGGGGTAAGGCTTTCCCATTTATGGCCAAGAGATTTATCGTGATTGTAATTCGCGCTCATATCGTCCAGTCCTCTGCCTGTATTTTTATATAAATCCACCCGGTCGGGATTATGTGCAACATGCCATCTTCACTTTTTAGTCTGTGCGTACCGGAAGCCGATACAGATAAGTGGGTAATGTTTTCAATATAAACTTTCTCCCCTTTCGGGAAATGGTAAGTTCTTTTTGACTCTTTTGGCAGAAGCTCATTCATTTCTGATATTTTCACGGTGCGGATACCTCCGTTTTATCTCTCATGGCTTTGCTCCGTTAGCCGAGTAGTAGAAGGTGACGCTGCGAGTAAGTGAGAAAACTTCTTCGCATGCGTCGCACTCCACGTGCACCGTCTGCTCCATTTCACTGAAATCTTCCCATGTATCCATCCGTTCTTCGCCGCAATGGGGGCAAGTTGGCTTGCTTTCGCGCATGTAGTCAGCCATCCATCAACCCTCCTGCTGGCGGTGGGCGGCTAGGGCGTCGCGTAAATCCTGTTCGTCCTGCTGATCAAGAATTATCCGACCAGATGAACCTCTCGACACCTTGAGTACGTTCTCCAATGCCTCAACAAGCCCAGCTATGGCTTCCTCTTTTTCGTCCTCTGCTTGATCAGCCAGCATTTCAGCCAGATATTCCGGGTTGCACACTGAGCAGCCGTCGCCCAGCATTCTGATGCTCATGCTGCATTTGCATTTTGCCGGGGCTGGCGAGGACTGGCGGTGGGCGGCTAGGGCGTCATGCAGTTCTGCTATGCCTTCAAATACAGGGCTAGGCTTGCGCTCTGCGATAGCCGCATCAATGCGGTCATTAAGACCGGCATAAACTTTACTCGCCGCCTCAACCAGCCCTGCCATCGAAGCCTGCCCAGCCTTAAAGGCATCCCGAGCCTGGTCGGCCATGTCTCCGGGCGTGTATTGCTCTGCGTTCAGTTCGGTGCCGATACAAGGCGAGGACTGGGGGGCTGTGTATAGCGCACGCAGTTCATAGCGGTAGCCTCTGTCGATGTAGTCCTGTATCTCGCGCACTCGCATATCAACGGTTTCGCCTGCGTAGCGCCCTGCTGCCGTGATCCGCTCCCACTGATCCCAGCCGGGAGTTGATGTGTCTTCTCCGTGGAACGTGCGGTATTGCCACTCCACCGGCTCCTGCTCCACCCGCTCAGCAGGCGCAGGGGCTGGCTGAGCTTTCGCGATTATGTCGCGCAGCTCTCGGGCTGCATAAAACGGCTCATTGCTTGTGACGCAATCCAGCGCGGACTCCAACTCCGCTGCCAGCACCATCACATAACCACTCGGCACTGCCTGCCCATCCGACACCAGCACACCTGGCGTCATTGCGTGTTCTTGTTTCATGGCTCAATCCTCAATGTGGCTTCCGGCAACTGCTCATGCCGGGCGTCGTTGATCTTCTGTTGCTTCTGGTGCCAGAACTGCGCCAGATCCGCCTCGCTCATCCATCTTGCGATTCGGACGAATACCCGTGGCTCTGGCTGCGTGGTTGTTTGTTGGGTCATGCAACCTCCGACATGATTTGATTTTTAAGATGCGGCGCGTTCGACAGAAACACCGCTTCGGCAAAACCTCTAGGCGTTGCGCTGCGAAAGTTCCCGCGATCCGGTCCGGGCGGTGCCGTATGAATGCGGTTATCAGGCTTGTCCAGTGATTCGTCCCTGCATGGCTCAGGCATCACGAAGCCGCCGCCCGTCCATAGGCAAGTCTTTTTCGTGTAGTTATCGTCCGCGCACAGCGCCGTGTAGTCGCTCGGGTGGAATGTATGGTCAGGCTTGCGCCACAGGCTGCTGATCTGGCTCACGGGGTTTTCGGCAAACCATGGGGCGCCAGACAGCTCGCCTATGACCTGGCACTGGTGGACGACGTGCATCGCCTTAAATTGGACTGCCGGGTCAGCCTGGCGCTTGGCCTCAAACCATCGGGCGCCTGATACGGCAAGGTCAGTACAGGGCGGGAAGCCTGCCACCAACACAACAAGCCCGCTGCGGACTGCCTTACCTATCACGGCCCATGCGGCGGGGTCGTCGATAACATGCCCGACCTTGGTTATATTGCCGGCAGTGTGGGCGCCGGGCTGATGCTGCGGATCTACTAGAATGCAGTGATACCCTGCACGCGCCCACGGCTCTGCCATGATCCCTGTGACATCGCACAGGAATATCGCTATTCCTTTCATGGGATTACCTCAAGATGGTTAAGCGGCCTTACGCTTGCGGGGTCATGGCTTATGACTATCGCGACTGACAAAGTGGATGCCGTGCTTTTTGGCTATGGTGTAGACCCTCTCTCGCTCAAGGCCAAGAATCGTCGCTGTGTACCTGCCTGAGTAGCGATCAGCGGCCATAGCCCGTATCTGCTCGACCAGTTCGGCCGGAGGCTGCGGGTATTTGTTGGCTGCTGGATTGCGCCCAGACTCTTTAACGCAGGCCGTGATTAGGTTTCTTGGCTGACCGAGTTCGGCCTCGATGTCTTTGATGTTCTTGCCGGAATCGAATAGGCGGATTACATCGTCTCCCCACTTGGCACGCCATAGCAGCGTCTTTGATGACTCCGTTCGGGCCTTGTACGCTGCGGCTTTTCTTTCTTCGTAATCAGGCGCACGTCCGCGATGCATTGGATCGACGTTTGCTGACACTCCAATAGCGATGCGCTTTATTTTGCCGCCTCCATTAAGGAATCGCTCGACGCTGGCGGATATGTGGGCAGCCTGGGCCACCCTTGCTGCTGGGACTGTGTTCTGCATTTGGGTTGCTCCGTGACGCTATCGTGTGACGTTATGGATTTTTCAGCAGTTCGGTCGCCTGCCCTTCATCCATTCGGTCAAAGGCGTGGATCATCCGGGTTATGGCATCGTCCCGCTCATCCAGGCCGGCAACGGTCATAACCCGCTCCAGACTGGCGGCGGTGCCCTTGAATACCGGCGTGTTGAGGTGATAGGCGAGCAGGGCTGCGTGGCGCTCTTCGGTCTTGAGCTTGTCGCGGGCTCGCTTTTCGCGCATGCGTTCGGTGCTGGATTTGGCTGTCATCCAGCCGCCGCCTTCACCGACATGATCATGTCCTCGACCCAGCCATAGACCTCGTCGGTGCTGGTGTCGAAAGCGTCAGCCAGGGCGCCAAGGATTGCCGCATCAGATGGGCGAGCAGGCTTTGCGCTTGCTACCGTCTTCGCAGTCGTGTGCCGGACTGGCTGGGCGCTCGAACCCTTCGGGGAGTAGTTGGCGGCGCTTAGATGCTGTTCCGACTGCGCTTCCGTCTTCTGCGGAATATTGAGCTTCTTGGCTGCCTCCTGATCTGCCAACAGCTTCGCAGCCTCTTCCTTGCGGATCTTCTCGCGCTCGACTTCCAGCTTGTCGGCCTCGGTCTGCTTGTGCTCGGCAATTCGTACCGTGATCGTTGCGGCCAGGTCATCGGCTGGCTTCATCACCAGGCCCGCCGCATCACTGAACAGGAACTCAAAGCCTTTCGACTTCTCGCGCAACGTGGTCAAATTGGCCAGCATGTGATCGGCCGTCTTGCTCGCCTCGATCTTCGCCCGAGCCAGTTCGGTATCAGCGGCGTTGTGCAGGCTGTCGATCGACTTCTTGCCCTTAATGACGCCCGCGAAGTCCGCAGGTACCGCAGGTAATCGGACCCTGCCGCCCAGCGTGACATTCAGCGCTTCGACGTGCTCATGTAACGCCTTGGCCGCAGTCATCACGATGTCGTCACGGATGGCTGTTTTGCGCGAATCGATCAGCTTGCCGAGACTCAAGCGCTTTTGCCTGGCCTCTTCGGTGATGTCGTCGATAGTGCGAAACAACTCATCGATACTGGCTGTCTGGCTCAGTGCGTGCTGCTTGGCAGCCTTCAGCCGCGTCTCGACATTGCCGCACCACTTGACGGCCTTCTCGGCGTCAGCGAAATCCTGATCGGTTTCCAGCTCGGCGTTCACGCCGTCGATGATCGCCATGGCGGTCTGCTTGAACTCGGCCAGGTTGCTGGCTGTGACCATGCCGGTGACTTCAATGCGCAGGGCTGGCAGCGTCTCTGGCGTCTTGCCGACAGCCTCGACTGCTGACTCGGTCGGGGTGTATGCGGCCAGGTCAGCGTCGAACTGCTTCCAGGCTGCAACCAGCTCTTCGGCGCGACCAGGTACTGCCCGGTATTCCATCATGTGGAAATTGTCTTCGGTGCCGTCAGAGCAAACGAACAGAACCTTTTCAGCCCCCGTTACCAGCAGCTGCTGCTCAAGCTGCCAGTAATAAGCCGGGGATAACTCGCCGGCCTCGACCATGGCTACCACATCCTTGTTCAGCAGCTTGTGCTCAAACAGGGTCGAGTCGTCCATAGTGATGCCGTCAACTGACGCCAGCAAATTACCCTCGGTGGCGACGATGGGATAAAGATCTTCATCCAGCCGCTTTTCCAGTATCACACGGGCCAGGGCCTCTGTTGCGTGACCCTCGTCAAACCGGCGCTGCGTACCGGCGTCCACCTCCTTCACAATGCCGGTGGCCTTCTGCTTCAGTAGCTCGTTTCGGGTGATATGTTTGCTGAAGCCAAAGATAGCCGACGCTTCGCTGGCGTTGCGGTGCAATTTGCGCAGGGCGTGCCAAGCTGGGGTGCCCTGGTTGACTTTGTGGATGATCATTGCTCAATTACCTCTTCTTCCGGGTTAATGTCGCGCAGGACATTCAGTTGCGCTTCAGACATGCGGCCTTTGGTCTGGACCTTGCTGATAATGCGGTCGGCTGTTGCTTTTCCATCGCGGATCATGCGATCCCAGCCAGGCAAGTTCGCGTTAAAGTCTGCTTCTGAGTACATGGTCTCGACAGGCTCTTCGCGAGACGCCTGCACTGGCGTGATGTCGCGCTCCTGATAAATCTCCTTGCCTTCCATTTCCTCGGCGGTCGGCGCAGAACCGAACTCGGGGAACGCTTTGCGCAGCGCCTGCGCTTCCGCACACTTGGCAAGCTGACCATAGGGGCGCTTCTTCCACATGGCGTTCGGAGCATCCGTGTCGCGCTTCTGAGTGGCGTAGTTCTCTTTCCACCGCTCGACCGCGGCGAACTCAACAATGGTGCCGTTCGCCATGGCTCGCTTGACGATGACCTTGCACCAAGCTGGGTAGGTAATTTGGACGCCGCTCAGGGTTTCGGTCACGTCCGGCCCGAACTCTGGCTCGGTAACGCCTGCGTAGTTGCCGCTGCGCGCTGCCTGAGTGCGGTACAGGCCGATGCCTGGCATCACCACGTCGCGCATTTCCTTGGCCTTGCCGTCCCATATAGGGACGATGTGCGCCGGCTTTTGCATAGGATCAAGGCCGGATGCCCGGCAGTAGCCGATAATCATTTTGATCGAGTTGTCTTGTGCGCCCGGGTACAGGCTGTTGCGCAGCACTTCGATCAGTTCGTGCTCATCCATTGCCAGAGCGGGCAGCGCTGAGTCAGCGCGTTTTGCGATTGCATTCATGGTTGATACCTCGTAATAAATTCCGCTAGGGCGCTAAACGCGGCCCAGCAGAGTAAGAATGTGTATGTCCAGAAGCCGCCCTTGATGCCGTTGATGCAGGCGGCGATCATGCTGGCGGCTCCGGCATCGGCTTCCAGTGGGTGTACGGCGCTTTCTCGGCGGGGCCGGTCCACTCCACGTCACCTCCTTTGGCGATCATGCAATAGTGCTCGTAGTGCTCGCCGTGCCCTACCCAATAGTCTTCAGACTCAGGATCAATGCCGTCTGTGTCGATCCTCACCGTGTCAGGCCAGTCGCCAGGCTGCGGAGGCGAGTAGACCTGAACCAGTAAGCCTGGCGCCGGAAGCCGCTCGCTAACAAGCACCCACCGCTGCGCATCTTCAAGCTCTTTGATGCGGGCGATCAGGGCTAGTACATTTTGCTTCGACTCTGCGATGAACCTGGCCTGACTTCGGCTGCACCGCTCAACGAATGTCACGCCGTCATAAGCTTCGCCGTCAATCTCGAATGGCTCGCCATAAACACAGAATGTCCCGTCCGCTTCGCCGCCCATCGACTCGCCACTTGGGCCATTAAAAAACGGGTTCGTATTGCTATCAAAATCAAGGTTGTCGAATACCTTAGCCGCCGCCTCTATCTCCGCCAACAAATCATCTGTCACGCTTGGTATAGTCATGCTTCAGTCTCCAGTTCTGCCAGAGTCGCAGCGATTAGCCGATCCAGCTTGGCCAATGCTTCGCTCTGCTGTTCGTGGTTCTCGGTCATGGTCATGTAGTAGTGCATCTGCCCGTAAGCGAATGCAGTGCTCAAGGCTCTGCGAACCTTGTCGCGGGGATCAACTGCGGATGGGGTTGTCATGGCTAGGGCTCCAGTGTTGCGGCTGCGCGGGTGATGGCGCGGCGCGTTGCAGGGTAGGCGCCGCTTGATCCGTGAAGCTCAACGCAGATCACCCCATCGCAGTCATTCAGGATGCGGGTAAGGTCATCGACCAGATCAATCTGAATGGTCAGGCCCAGCTTTGCAGCAAGGCTCAAGGCGTCAGCGCCACTCGACAGCGAACTCCAGTGACCTCGCGTGCCGTGGCCTGATACCACCTTTAGCGGCCACTTCGGGTCTTTGCATGTGCATAGCTCGACTTCGATCCCGCCAGCCTTTGCGGCTGCATATAAAAGCTCAAGATCCGTTTTCATGCCTCACCCCTCAATACCCATGCCCCGAAGGCGATAAATAGAGCCAGCCAAGGCGATATCATCGTTGCCAAGCCGATAGCAAGGCCCGCTGTGAATAGGCTCATGCCAAAAGCTCCGCAGTTCGTTCGCGGCAAACAGTCCCGGCTGCCTCGCACTGGTCGGTGTTGAACCATCCGAAGTGGCAGGCGCCGACCTCGATGCCCATCGCGTCTGCCAGCCACCGGTAAGACTCGCCCCGTGACCAACCTTCAAAGCGAGACAGGTTTAGGAATGCCGCCTTTGAGGTCTTGCGGGCTTCACGCAAAGGCTTGTCCGCCAAAGTGCCGAGCGGTATGTCTGTGTCCGGGTGCAGGCCCACATAAGCATTACACTTATCATCACCATCGCTGTCGCACTTGTAGGCAAAAGGCCAGTCACCGTATCGGCGGCCATAAATATCCTCATTGCCGACGAGGCTCACGTCGCTACCGCAGAACGGGCAGCAGGTCGGGGCAGCGATTGGATTCTTGACGCGCTTCAATGCGCGGCGACTTACATGGGGAAGCGGGAACAGTGGAACAATCTTCTCGCCGCTACTGGCTCTTGGGTCAATGCTCATGCTGAAATCCTCATAGGCGCCAATATCTGCCGACGAAACTGGGCAGGCAGGCAGTCAACGATTCGGTTGGCGTAGGCGTTATCGATCAGGATCAGCGCCCTGTAGTGTTCGGCGTGGCTGATGTCGCCTTCATTCAGCAGCTTGCGCATATCCTCACGCCCGATACGGCTCCACCTGTTCAAGTCGCCCTTGGGCGCATAACGGACACGCACGGCCATATACTTGATCCCTGATAGCGTTTCACTGCTGGCCATATTCCTTCTCCTTGTAGTCGTATGCCGCCGCCTTCAGCCGGTCGATAAGGGCCTTGGCTATCGGGTCATCTGAGTGCTTGAGGACTAGTTGCAGCAGGTTGTGCTGATCATCCCGGCCCAAGTAATTGCCGACCTCTTCACTGCCGAAAGCTTCGGCCAGCTCGAAAAAGGTGGCCGGGTCCATCTGGTTCTCGACGAATCGGCCGGCGAAGATGCCGCATTCCGTCTCGATCGAATCAGCTAGGGGCGACTCATCGACCGCGCTGTCGTATTCGTGCTGGCTGTTGAAGGTCTGTGCTGTTTGCATATCAATCTCCAGACAAAGAGTGCCCACAGGCATGGCGTGCATGCTTCTGGACACTGGAAGGGGTAGGGGTGGTGCTGGTTAATGCATTGGTAGAGCTTCTGATCGCTTTCTCTTGCTGCTCGGTTGCGGCTTCCGGTTGCCACACCGGTTATATTTGCTCGGGCATGCAGAGGACATTGCGCAGAAGCTCTCCAGTGCATCCCCACAGCAGCCTTTGGCTCTGCCGGGGTGATTGGGCCTCGTTCGCATTTGGCGAACTGGCAATGGTTATTTAGACCATGACTCATCCTCCCTGTTGATCGCGGCAGTGATAGGCAGCCGCTTGCCGTTTGAAACTCTGTATTGGGGAGTGGCCTGCCTGGATTTAGTTTTGGACCAGATTGTCACGATGCAGAAGCGGGTGATCAGATCCACCGCCACAACGTCTAAGGCCACTCCCCAATACAGCCTCTCCCGAGGGGTATTGACCACGCTATAAGCTGGTGGCGCTTTATGAGGATGGTGCTGATCTATCGCCCGTGATTCTGACTATAGCCAAGGCGCGCCTCGGCCGACTTGCGAGCGCAGATAGCTTCGAACTGACAGCGGTGGGTGCCGAGATCCATGTAATTGCCTTCCAGGCCAATACGGGCCCGATAGCCGCCTCTATGCGGCGTTACACCTAAAATAATTCCCGTGCTGTTCTTTTGCCTTGGTCTGTTTCGCTTGTTCTCGACATCGCTAACCACTCTGAGGTTTGCCCATCGATTGTTCAGTCCGTCGCCGTCGATATGATCAATCTGACCGAAGAAGCTTTCTCCGGTCATGAGCGCCCAAACGAGCCTGTGTTCGTAATGGTGTGCGCCAAGGGCGTAGACGATTCGGTAGGCATCATTCTTGTTGCCGACGCGGCCTGAGCCTGCTCGCTTACCAGCATTTCTTCCTGTCTTGCGGTACAGCCACCCTGAAACAGGGTCATAGCTAAACAGGAGTTTTAAGTCTTCGGCGCTCACAGGTCTCATGTCTAGCCCTCTTGTTCGATGCCCTCTCAGTGAAAGGGCGATGGGTTAATCGACACTCGTGTTCCCGCCGCCGGGCTCTTCAATATCCCGCAGCATTTCCCGCTGCAGCTCGCCGATAGCCCATGCACAAGCCATGATTGCCACCTCGCGGCAACTAGCGTTGCGTGCCTTAAATCCTCCGCAGTGAATGCCCTCCGGGCTTATAGTTACGGTGCCGTGCTTGGTTATGCTCATCTTTTCAGTGTTGTCGTGGGCCATTGGTATCTCCTGTCTGGTTTCCCGATACACCCGGTTGCCCAGGTGCATGAGGAAATCTGCTTCTAGTCACTGCCAGCGGCATATTCGCTGACTGATTGCGCGTATGGAGTCTTCTCAGAACGCGGCCCGCTAGGGCATCGGTGACCGCGATCCAGGCATATGGCCTGGTATCGGCTGCGCATCACGTCGCAGCGCGGACTGTCGTTTAACCTCGTCGGCAAGCCGGGACAGTCGAGGGGTCATTGAGTTTTAAAGAACTTGCCGAGCGCTGCTGGCCTTTGATATGCGCATAACGCATTTCATAAGGCACACTCTAGCCGCATAATAAACATGCGTCAAGCGCATTTAAGGGTTTTTTTCAGACAATAAAAAACCCGCTCAAGCGGCGGGTTATTTCCAGGATGTGACGTGTTACACGATCTCGCCTCGGAATATTACTGTCCCAAGAATTTCACTACCTGGCGGCATCTCAACGATCCTGTCCGGCCATGAAGGGTTCAGCGCTTGTAAGTATCTGCGCTGGCCCTCAATGATTAGATTGCGAAAAACAGGACTGTCCGCTGCCGGCATCTGCGCAATCACTGGAGAGTTGTTTTTCGGGCTTTTGTCAGGGTCGCAGAAAATGTAATCCCCATCTGAGAAAGACATGCCGCCGGAAGGGTTTTTCATGCTCTCCCCGGTGACGATAGACGCGAAAGCCCTAGGCCCGTGAGGCACTGGGCACGCGATCCAGGCAGTAGCGTCACGCTCTTTGAAGTTTTCCATTTCTTCTATCCATATCGTTATTTGTCCAAATAAGATAACAGGAACACTACTGTATGGAATACCAGTATTTTCAGGATTTAGCCGCATTGTATTTGAGTTAATAACACCGCTCAGAGAAATTCCAAGAGCAGAGCACACTGCGTCAAGCGTCGCCTGACTTGCACCCTGGCGACCACGCTCAAGACGGGAGATATTGCCGTTGTCCGTCCCTACCATCTCCCCTAGCTGCTTCTGGGTCAGACCGCGAGCGACCCGCGCCTTCTTTATTGAATCTCCTATTGAATCCATGTCTTTGCCCTGCCTTTAGTCGGTACATCAATTGTCCCCTTTGTTGCAATTTACGCAAACGCGCATCACGCATATTAGCTGTTGAATTTAATATGTGCATTGCGCATACTGCGGATATATGGGAAACACATTAAGAGGTTCTTATGACCCCGCTTAGAAAAGCGCGAAAAACTAAAGGATGGAGTCTGCTTGATGTCGTCAAGCGGCTTGAAATGCTCGACTACCAATCTGACGTTGGCAATTTGTCACGAGTAGAGAGGGGTGTTCAGCGCGCATCTACAGAGTTAGCAGAGGCGTTAGCGAACGTGATTGGTCGATCATTGGTGACTGAGATGCAGATCTTGTACCCGGAAAGGTACGAGCAGCAAGAAGTAGCCTGAATTCCAGGCATAAAAAAGCCCACCGGCAAGGGTGGGCTCATGTAGTACCAACTAGAGGCAAGAATATATGAACAACATCATCCAGGCAAGTATGTCACGCGATACCGTCACGAATATTAAGCCTATCAACATAGGCCACGTCTACGCAGTTAGGTTTTCAGATGGATGGGTAAAGGTTGGTCGCGGAAGAAAGCCAGATCAAAGAATAGTCACCCATCAATCGGCCTCCCGTATGCGCGGAGCTGTCATGACCGAAAGCTATGTGTCTGGACTTCTTTCTGACTGCAAGAGCGCCGAGAAGAGATTGATTGATATATGCGCACGGTCCGGAACCCTGGTTCACGGGAACGAATGGTTCTGCGAGGTCGATTTAGGGCTTATCAAGTCAGAGATAGATCACGGCTTTGACCTAGCTACCGAGCAGACGCACGTCGTCAGCAGGGAGCGGCAGGAAGTTGTGGCAACGAAGATCCTGGCCGCAATAAGCGGGCCGCGTGAGCCCCTTAAAAGCCCGGAGGCCGTCACTCACGGCAACAGCTGGAGTTCCGCGCTGGTCCATGCGGCCACTATTGAGCGGTTACTACTAGATGACCTTTTCGGTGGCGAGCTATTTGCCGACACCGGGAATGGGCTCAGCTTCTTCTTTATCAGCGCCGCGCTTGCTTTTTATAAAATGAGCCCGGCGGACACCGCAGGTCTGTATGTCGATGCGATGAACTCTCCGGAGGAATGCATAAACATTATCCAAGCGCTCGCCATGCAGGTTTCGGCCGAACACAAAGGAGCTGCGTAATGGCTAGGGCACGCAATATCAAACCAGCGCTATTTAAGAACGAAGTATTGGGCGTCGCTGACCCACTGCTAACAATCCTGTTTGAAGGGCTTTGGGTGCTGGCTGACCGTGAAGGTCGACTTGAGGATCGTCCGCTTCGTATCAAGGCCGAAATATTTCCCTACCGTGAAGGGATTGATATTCAGGCAATGCTGAACTGGCTGGACGAAAGCGGCTTTGTTATGCGCTATACCTGCGAGGGAAAGCAGTACATTCAGGTAAACAACTTCGAGAAGCACCAGAACCCTCACAAGAATGAGGCGGCTTCAGAAATCCCAGCCTTTTCAGATGGTTGTACGACTTCCGATAAAATCGGTACTGCTACCGAATCTATCAGTAGCGCTCGGGCTGATTCCCTCTCTCTTGATTCCCTCTCTTCTGATTCCCTTAACCCTCATACCGAAAATTCGTCGCAGGCTCCTCGGCCGGATAATTCTGACCTGTTCGCCAAGTTCTACAAGCTCTACCCGAACAAGAAGGGCAAGGCCAATGCGCAGAAGGCGTGGAAGAAGATCAATCCCGATCCTGAACTGTTCAACCTGATTCTGTCTGGCCTCGCTAAATACTGCGCCTCACCAGATTGGACCAAGGACGGCGGCCAGTTCATTCCTCACCCGGCAACCTGGCTGAACGGAAAGCGCTGGGAAGACGAGGTGAGTCCGGCGAGCAATGTTCACCAGTTCCCACAGAAGTCACGGCACACCGGCTTCGAAGAGCGTGATTACACAGCAGGACTAATCGAGCGGGAGGACGGATCTTATGCATTCTGAAGCCCTTGACCTCAGTGTTACGCCGTCTGACGAGCGGTTTGGAGTAAGAGCCAAAGCCGTCGCAACCTGCGACGAGCATGGCGATTACGTGTCGTTCACCACGAAGTACAGCGACAAACCAAGCGCCTGCCCCAAATGTGTGGAGATCCGCCAGCAGGAAGCGCATCACCGGGAAATGCAGGAGTCTGCAGCCCGGTTCGCGGCCGAAAAGCTTGAGCGGATGCTTGGCGCTTCGATGATACCCAAGAGATTCCAAGGCAAGAGCTTTGATCAGTTCAATGCTGATAGCGCCAAGCAGCGGAAAGCGCTGGACACATGCCAGGACTACGCCGAGAACTTCAAGTCACACGCCGCTGCAGGTCGGTGCCTGATCCTGCTCGGGAAGCCCGGTACAGGCAAAACCCATCTAGCCACGGCGATAGCAGACCACGTTATCCGTAACTGCGTTGTATCTGCGGCTTACCGGACCGTATCGGGAGTCCTGACCTACATCAAGGGTAGCTATGACCGCGATAGCGATTACAGCGAGGCTGATGCCATGTCAGCGCTTGCCGCGCCTGGACTACTGATCATTGACGAAGTGGGCGCAACCAAGCCTACGGAGTTTGAGCAAGCGATGCTCTTTCAGGTGATCAACAGCCGATATGAGCAGATGCGGCCGACCATCGTTATATCAAACCTTGATCCTTCGGGCCTTCCTTCTGTGTTGGGTGATCGGTGCGTTGATCGACTCAGGGAAGGGGGCGGCATAGCCCTTGTATTCGACTGGGAATCAGCTCGCAAGGGGATCACGGCATGAAAACCAATACCGCAACCAAATACCCGCCAGAGGATCTAGTAGCGCTGCGTGACGAGATAGCTATGAGGACTCTACAGACACTAATTAGCCATGGTGGGTGGGGAGATACAGGTGATGACGGAGTTCACCGGGCCTACACAAATATGAGGGAGTACGCCGTCGCTGCTTACGACTTCGCAGACCAAATGCTGGAGGCGAGAAGCAAATGACTAAGCCAACTGACTACATTATTCCGCATTACATGGACCTACGCATCCAATCAGACCTACGCGCAGTAGTAGCCAAGTACATAGCAGACGACTGGCAACTGGTCCGAGGCGATCAGCTCGAACTGGTCAAGGGCGATCAGCGAAAGCTTGCTGAGCTGCAGGATCTTAGCGGGAGGTTCGGGGTATGAGTATAACCCTGATGCATGGCGACTGCTTGGAGCTGATGAATTCAATTCCTGATGCCAGTGTTGATCTGGTGTTGTGCGATCTGCCATACGGCACAACGCAATGCGCATGGGATTCGGTTATCCCGTTTGAACTGCTATGGAAGCAGTACCTGCGCATTGCCAAGACATCGGCGGCAATCGTGCTCACCGCCGCCCAGCCATTCACGGCCCGATTACTGATGAGCCGCCCCGACCTATTCCGTTACGAGTGGATATGGGAGAAGGGTAACGCCACCGGTTTCCTGAATGCGAAGAAGCAGCCGCTCCGAGCGCATGAGTCGGCCTTGGTGTTCTACCGCAAGCAGCCCACCTATAACCCGCAGATGACCGGCGGACATGAGCGCAAGACTACCCAGCGAAAGACGGTGAATAGCGAGTGTTACGGCAAGGCGCTGAATCTTACCCAATACGACTCGACAGACCGGTACCCGAGGTCGGTCCAGTTCTTCTCGAGCGACAAGCAACAAGCGAACTTCCATCCGACGCAAAAGCCTGCAGCCCTCATGGAGTACCTGGTCAAGACCTATACCGACCCCGGCATGACTGTCATGGATAACACCATGGGTAGCGGTACCACCGGGGTCGCCGCTGTCAGGTGCGGATGCAATTTTATCGGCATAGAACTGGATGCGGACCATTTCAAGACAGCAGAGGAGCGGATTTCATCAGAGGTGATCGCGCTATCCACGCCCATTCCCCAGCCAGACATGTTTGAGGTGGCCGTATGACCATAACCCGCCAAACCCTATGGATTGTCATCGCCTTATTGGGGGCTATTGAGGCCCTGTCGCTTGCCGTGATTGTGGGGGTGATGTTGTGAGCGAGATCAACAATCTTTCTCCTGCTGCTCGTTCGGCAGCTATGCGTGGAGGCATGGCTGGATGGGGAAGGTTCGGCAGCTCGAACCATGTCCGCTACATGGAAGCACGCCCAAAGCGCCCAGGCCGCCCGCCAAAGTGCTTTTGTGGATGCGGCTCGCCTAAAACCCATCTCGGCATGGCCAATGGTGTTTGTCTTATTTCCGCTTGCGAGATGCGCATTCGCCGCTGGGTGAAGGAGGGCAGCAAGTGACAGCTCAAGCCACTAAGCGCAAGCCCAAGCCAATGCCGGTCTACCTGGTGCTGCGCATGATGACGGACCCAGCTACCGGCCAGCAGCGCGCGGCATTCGTGGCGGCATCGGATGCTGATGGGTCAATCCTGAAGGAGCGCGGCTACAAGATGAATACCAAGATTCGCGCCGAACTGAAGCAGCCACGCAATCCCAGATTCAACGGCTTGGTTCACGGCCTGGGTAAGGTACTGACCCAGAATATCGAGCGATTCAGCGGCATGCAGTCGCACGACGCAATCAAGGCCCTGCAGATGGAGTCGGGTGTGTACTGCGATCGGGAAGAGTTCGATATACCCGGGCTGGGCAAGTTGACTCGCGCGGTACCGCAAAGCCTGTCGTATGACTCAATGGGTGAAGAGTCGTTTCAGGACTTCTGGGCGCAGTGCTGCGCTTACCTAGTGGCAACGGACTGGCCTTCTCTGACGGAAGAGCGGTTGACGGAAATGGCTGAATTTGAAGTGTTCCGGAGCGCCGCATGAGCAAAACATCCCAGCGCAACAAGTCGGCCTATGACTACGGCTATCAGATTGGCTTGGGCAAGGCGCGATACGACGGGCGCCGCAGCGGGGTCCAGCAGCAAAAGGCGTTCATGTCTGGTCGTGCTGCAGGTATCGCAGCCAGGCCCAAGCCCAAGCGGTCACTCTGGCGCCGGATTGTTTTGATGGTTAGGGGGGTGTTCCGGTGAATGCACAGCACAGAAAGCACTTGGGCAGGCTGGCAGCTCTGGGGTGCATTGCATGTCACGTCCAAGGCACGCCAGGCACACCTGCAGAGATTCATCATCCGCGCGCAGGGCAGGGGATGAGTCAGCGGGCGCGGCATGACCTGGCTATCCCGCTGTGTCCGGCCCATCACCGAGGCACTGCACACCCGGTCGTTGCCAGCATTCATCACGATAAGACCCGGTTCATTGAGCAGTTTGGTACCGAATCTGAGCTGCTTGCTTTAACGCTGGAGTTGATTGGAGAGCCTGCATGACATTCGACCTGGATTGGCCACCGAAAGAGTTGAGTCCGAACGCCCGAGGTCACTGGTCGAAAAAAGCCAAGGCTGCCAAGCGTTATCGAGCGGACTGCAATGCCTTGTGTCGCCAGGCGCGGCCAGAGGTGCCAGAAGGGAAAGTTGTACTAGAGCTTGAGTTCTTTCGGCCTGATCGCCGCAGTTATGACGATGACAATCTGATTGCGCGTATGAAATCCGGCCGGGATGGCATTGCTGACGCGCTGGGCATCGACGACAAGCGGTTTATTACCAGACACAGCATAAGTGAAGAGGTAGTGAAGGGCGGGAAGGTTCGTGTTCGTTTATCCGCAAGTCAAGGGGGCTCTTGATGAGGGTGATAGCAATGACACAGATAACGCTGTGTTTCGAGGTTCTGCCGCGTAAGCCGAAAAGGGACACTGTATGCGCAGGTGCGCAGCTAGTGACGCTCAACGGTGAAACAAAGCCTGCGCTGGTGTGGGCCACGGAGCGGAAACTGAAGTGGCAGACGGTCAAGATGCGGCGTCTACGCGGAGACAACTGGACTCAAGCCCTGGAGCCAGGGCTAAGGCCAAACAGCTACATGAAAGGCTGGCGAATGAATTAGGTCCAGATGTGCAGGACTTCGCCCTCGGAGTTGTCCGCCTTCTCTTCCAGTTCATCGAGCAGGTTGCGCAACTGCTCAAGCGATTCTTCGTTGATCTTGCCGCCGAGGATGGCGTTGTTGCCGTCGGATGACAGCGACACGATCAGCAGAGTTTCCGATTGATGTTCGTCCATAGCCTCGCCGGCAATGCCGAGGGCTTCGGTGACGGCCATGAATGTGTCATCTGGCATGTTGTCGATTGCGCTCATGGGTGTACCCCTTGGTTATGAGCTTGTCATTCAATGTGACTGATCTGCTCTTGCAAGTCCCATTGAGTCACATAGCTTTCAAGCATCAGTTATCCACCGAGGCGCGCCGAGATATGAGCCCTTTTTCATTCACTGTTTTGCTGTCAAGCCGCTGGGCTTGGTAAGGAATCCGGATTGTCAGTGGACGGAGACATTCAGGTGCTTAAGGGCGAGATAGCAGGCCTTACCCGTGCGGTAGACCAGCTCGGTGCGCAGCTTGGCGCAAAAGTGGATGTAATTATTGCTATGCAGGTCCAGCTCGGCCGCTTGCAAGAGCAGAGCGACCAGAACCGGCTCTCAATCGATCGGGCGTTCGTGGATATCAGGTCGAACGAGGATCTGAGCGAACAAACCGACAGCAAGCTAAAAGGCGCGATGAGCTTTATCCGTGGCGCGGTATGTGTTGGAGCGCTGCTATTCGCCTTTGCGCAGTGGTACACGCTCGAGCGCCTGGACAACATCAAGTCCAATACCGAGGCATTGGTTGCTATCGAGCGGCGGCTGAACTGGATTGAAACCGAATCAGGCTGGTATGACCGAGGGGAAAGGTAATGAGCAGATTCAAGTTGAGCAAGCGCAGCCTGTCACGACTTGAAGGCGTGCATCCGGACCTGGTTAAGGTTGTGATGCTGGCTATTACGCTGACTGATGTGGATTTTGGCGTTACTGAGGGTTTGCGCACAGTGGAGCGGCAACGTGTACTCAAGTCGGCAGGTGCCAGTCAGACCATGAACAGTCGACACATAACCGGCCACGCTGTCGACCTTGTTGCTTATATTGGCGCCGGCATTAGCTGGGATTGGCCGCTGTATTACAAGATCGCTGATGCGATGAAGCGGGCGGCCCAGTCGCTTGAGATCCCTATGGTTTGGGGTGGCGATTGGAAGAGCTTTAAGGATGGACCCCACTACGAGCTGGACCGGAGAAAATACCCGTGAAGCTGATCGACGACATCAAGGACGCGCCCAAGTTTTGGAGTATCCGCCTGGCGCTGCTGTCTGCCGCGCTGACGGCCGCCGAGCTGGCTTTGCCGCTGTTCAGCCAGGTAGTGCCGCAAGGCGTGTTTGCCGGCCTATCCATGGCGCTAGCCGTCTCTGCTGCAGTGGCTCGAACGGTCAAGCAGGAGTCATTGAAGTGATGATCCCTTGGCGCGGACTCATTATCGCGGGTATCGCTGCCGCCAGCTTTGGGTCAGGCGTTATGGTCACCCATTGGAAGCAGAACAGCGATGACCTGCAGGCCGAACTGACCCGCCAGCATGCCGAGGATCTGGCCAGGGAGATTATGGGCAAGGTCGCAGGCGAAACTGCCGCAGCCATAGGGGGTATTCGCGTTGAAAATAGAACGATCTACCAAGCAACGCGCACCGAGATACTGCGCGAGCCTATTTATTCAGAGTGCCTTATACCTGCTACTGGTGGGGTGTACGTCAACGAAGCCCGTGGCCACCGTGATGATCGATCAGGTGCTGATGCAGCCCTGTCCGGCGATGCCGGCGGTACTGACCAAGGCAGACGGCAGGATTGAAATGGGCGAGCTGGTCCTGGCCGACATCGAGCTGGCAGGACTCTACAAGGAATGCGCCCGAAGCAAAGACGGGCTGATTGAAGCGGTAAAACAACGATAACGACAGAGGGGGCAACCAATGTCAAAGCGCAAGACGTACCGGTCCAGTGAACTGAAGGCCGGCAAGACGGTTCATATCGTCACCCGCGAGATAGGCCCAATGGCATCCACCTACGGAGTGGCCAGCTATCTGATTGGCAGTAAGTCAGAGCCGCAGCCCCAGCCTGGGGAGCTGCACCCCTACCGCATGCACCCACTGGTCGCTCGATTTGCAGAAAGCCGCACCGATGCATGGAAGACGCGCAAGGCAGCCAAGGCCGAGGCCGATCGTCGCCAGGCGCATGAGCTGTCGAGGTTGCGCGCATGATTCCCGTTGCCGCAATTGCCGAGCGCTACAAGGGCGCAGTCATCGATCAAGTGTTTACCGATCCTGTACTGATCATTCACACCGAAACAGTCGAAGGCCTGGGCGACTATGAGCTGCGCCTGGGCAAGCCGCAGAAGGCTGTTGGCAGCAAAGCGCCGCGCTGGCACGTCGAGATCCGCGCAACCCGTCCGGACAAGACAGTCGAAACCCTGTCCAAGGGCAAAGCAAACGCACCCTGGAACGTCATGCATGAGGTGGTGGAAGAGGCTTTGCGGTTTATGGGCCAGATTATCGAAGAGCAGCGGGGCGTAATGATCACTGGTCGCCGGCAGTCCATGAGGGCTGTGTGATGCGCATGTGGATTGATACAGAGTTCAATAGCTTCGGCGGCGAACTGATATCCCTGGCCCTGGTCGCTGAAGACGGGGCGGAGTTCTATCGGTCGCTCGGTTGCGATGATCCTCATCCATGGGTGGCAGAGCACGTCATGCCGATCATTGGTATCGAGCCGGTAAGCCGTCGTCAGATGCAATACGACCTGCAGCACTTCATCGGCAAGTACAAGGCTATCCATGTCATTGCCGACTGGCCGGATGATCTGCGCTTTCTGTGTGAGGCGTTCATCACCGGTCCAGGGGAGCGCATAGCCTACCCGCCGATCACTATGGAGATCGATCAGAACCTGGAAGGCGAATCGGCTTTACCACATAACGCGCTGGCCGATGCTCGCGGGAACATGGTTGCGTGGCAGGCCAACAATGGCGGCACCTGTATTGCGGAGCGATTGATAAGCCGATTCGCGGCTATTGCTATGACCGGGGAAAAGCCACGCGCCCACACTATTAGCCAGGCGGAACTTGACCAGCTTCGCAGTGAAAACACCCACTGGGCGAAAAGCTGCTTTATGACCTACGGCCCCGGCCAGTATTGGCTCGACGGCGTGCAGCTTATTGTGGCGGAGGGGCTATCAATGAGCGGCCCAAGGCCGGGCGCCACGCTCCTATTCATCGGGGGCGTGTGTGATGGTGAGCGTAGGGTGGTGGTTGATCCGCCGGCGTATCTGCGAGCATTCCCGCTGCCGTCCTGTTCCGGCGTTATCGATGATGATCCGACGTATAGGTACGAGACTGTACCCCTGAGCACTTATCGCCTGCATCGCATACCGTCGAAGGACGGCACGCTGTTCTATTACGCCGAGCAGTCAATGACCGGCCATGAAGCAGTGATGGCCATGGTGCGCGGATACCGAGGCGAGGCTGATGGCCGATCTGACTGACTGGGACACGATCGAGCGGCTATACCGCGCTGATCAGATGTCGAACCGTATGCTGGCAAAAGAATACGGGGTCAGTGAGGGCGCTTTACGCAAGAGAGCCAAGCGCGACGGCTGGACCAAAGACCTGTCAGCGAAGGTACGGAAGGCGGTACGCAGTGAACTGGTACGCAGTGAGGTACGCACCCCCAACGCGACAGACCGTGAAGTGCTCGATAGTGCCGCCGCTACTGGCGCCATGGTAGTACGCACCCACCGCAAAGACATCCGCACGGCTGCCGATCTGGTTAGCCTGCTGATGGGCCAGATGATCGATGCAGCGCAGAACCGGGAAGACATCGAGAACATCATCGAGGAAGAAACCAAGGGCGATGAGGGCGCGCACCGGCGCAATCGAATGCTCAAGGCCGTTTCCCTACCAACGCATGCGGCAACCATCCGCGACCTGACCACGGCAGCCAAGAACCTGGTTGCGCTCGAGCGACAGGCCTACAACCTGGACGAGACGAACAGCGAAGAGACGTACGAGCAGCGGCTGGCTCGATTGATCGGGGATAATTGAATGAGCACAACCTACACATTGGTATGTGACGGCTGCAAGGTGAAGTATTGGGCAGGACAGGGGCATGAGCGCCAGGGTAGCCATCGACTGTATGACTCGGCTTTGGTAGGCGCGTTTATGCTTGAGCACGCGGGCCACTGCCTGCGGTACCTGAACGACCTCGCTGATGATGAGCGACAGATGGAATATGCGGAGTGGGCTGATCCGGGTGAGCAAAAGGAGAAGGGCGATGAGTGAGCGCGGATCGTTCGTTACCGAATACATTTACTGCGAGGACTGCCGTGTTGCGGCGCAGTCCGTACTGCTGGGCCAGACCAAGTATCTGTGTAGTGCGTTCGTTCATTCATGGGAAGGAGATGAGGGTAAAACGCTGCCAATCATTGCCGGAAAGATCGGCGGCCTTTATCCAGGCGAAGAGCTTCACGACATGGTAGGGTATATCGAAGAGCTTCAGCCAGAGCTGTGCCACGACTTGCGGATATGCGTGCTGGCCGAAACGGGGCAGGAGATATTCACGGCGAAGGCGGGCAATACATGATCGTATACGCCAGCTTCAGTGTCGACTTACACGGCCTGAGCATGACAGACGCACAGATTGAAGAGCTACGCGCAAAGCTGGAAGCCGCAGTGAGGGAGCATGTTTATCCTGATGCTGAGTTTGATGGCGACATCAAGGTTGAGCTGATGGAATCGGCTGGCAGCGGAATGGTGTGGGTTTATGATGGCTATCCTGGCACCTCGGGATGGTATTCGATCCTGTATTCATGGGATGCGCATGAGGGTGTTCACGTTGGCGCTGCCCAATGGGATGGTCCTGACTGGACGGCCGCTCTGCCTATCGTCGGCTTTGCCGGTCCGCACAAGACAGAAGAGGCGGCAAAGGCATGGGCAGTCGAGAATGATCCGGATCATTAGCGTATAGATCTAAGCCCAAGGCCCGCCACTGCGCGGGCTTTTTCACGCTTGCACCCTCAATTCAGTCACATAGCGTGATGACCATCTAATCAACGATGGTTCGCGATGATCACCTGGCGCTGCATTCCACATCCTGACAAGACGTGTTCGCTCGAGGCCGTATGGCGTCAGGCGACGTTTCGCATGCATGCCCTGAGCACGCCTGCGGCTGTCATCGATGCCATTGCTCGGGTCAACTGGTATGTGCAGGAAATGCAGCCATGAGTGCCGATGCGATGCTGGCCCGGCTGCTCGATGATGATGAGCTGTACTGCAAGGTCAACCTGAAGCTACGCACCAAGGCCGGCAAGATACTGCCGCTCGAGTGGAACGATACGCAGCGGATACTGCACAACCGGCTTGAAGAGCAAAAGGCCAAGGTGGGCTGGGTGCGTGCGCTGGTGCTCAAGGGCCGCCAACAAGGCTGCTCGACGTACATTGCTGCGCGGTTCTATAAGCGCGTCACGACGACCAAGGGCACACGCTGCCAGATCATCACCCACATGGATGCGGCCACGCAGAACCTGTTTGGGATGGTGAAGACCTATCACGAACTGTCTGATCCCGTCCTGAAGCCTAAATCCAAAAGCGACAGCGCCAACAGTCTGAGCTTCGGGGATCTGCGCAGCGACTACCGAGTAGCCACGGCTGGGTCTAAGAACGCCGGTCGCTCTGACACTATTCAGCTTCTGCATGGCTGCCTGTCACCTGACACGCTGATCGTGAGCGGGGAGACGGGCAAGCTGCTGCGGATGGGCGACATGAGCGCAGGCGACACAGTTGTCACCCATAACGGCAATATCGCCCCCGTTACTTTCGTAAGCCGCCAGTCAAAGCCAGCAAGAACAATTGCCGTGCGCAGCGTCACTCAGTTTCCCTTGATAGCTACCGACGAGCATAGGTTCTGGACGCCGCGCGGATGGCTTGAAGTGCGCGACATATCGGTGGGCGATGAGATCGGCTATCCGATCCGCAGCATAAATGGCGGACAGGAAGAGCAGGCGTTTCGGCTGCCAGACTCTGTTCGCCCTCAAGGTGGCGGAAGCGGAGAGAAGGGGCCGGATACCATTCGGCTGGATTACAACTGGGGGCGGGTACTCGGCCTGTTCCTGGCTGAAGGCGTGATTGTTCGGCAGAGTAAAGGCGGTCAGCCCGCTGCCGTTACGCTCTGCGTTCACCATAAAGAAGTTGAGCGCACCGAGGCCTGGCTTGCTCCGCTGGCTGAATGCTTCCGCTCAGTGAAGTCCGTGTACCGGGATGACTGCCTATCAGCCTCTGTCACCGTCTACGGTCGCAGCTTTGCCTCGTTTGTTGAGTCTCTGTGCGGATACAGGGACGAGAAGCGTATGCCTTCGCTGTGGAATCAGTGCGGCGAAGAGTTCGCCCGAGGACTGGTTCATGGGTATCTCTGCGGTGACGGGCATTTCTCGCCGAAGCGCGACCGCCGAATAAGCGCCACATCCATAAGGTCCGCCATTACCATCGGCATGCGAGATGCGCTTGCTTCGCTCGGGTATGGCTGGGCAAGCATTGAATTCAAGCCCGCCGCTGTGCGTCATGGGCGAAACGAACAGGCCGCTTACGTTCTCAGGCTTTCCGGGGAGGGTGTTAATAGACTGTCCGAAGAGGTAGGTAGGCCGTGCTTCGACCATCAGCGCAAGGCAGGTGGCGGCAACTATGCCTACCGGATCGATGGCGGCTATGCGTGGCTAAAGGTATCAGCTATCAGCGAGCCAGTGATGCAGGAGGTTATGGACTTCGAGGTTGGCCACGAAGACCACTCTTACTGCACAGTCCACGGCGCTACGCATAACAGCGAGGCTGCGTTCTGGCCCAATGCTGAGAAGATCATGGCTGGCCTGGGGCAGACCCTGCCGCTCGAGCCCGGTACCGAGGGCATCATGGAAACCACAGCCAACGGCCTTGGCAACGTGTTCCATTCGATGTGGACGATGGCGGTAGCAGGTAAGTCGGATTATATGGCTGTCTTTATCCCGTGGTTCATCGATCAGGGTTACCGGCGCCCAGCACCGGCTGGCTTTGAAATGACCGAAGAAGACCGCGACTATATGGAAGCCTTTGATCTGGATATGGAGCAGATGGCATGGCGCCAGGCCAAGATCAACACCGACTTCAGGGGCGACGAGGACTGGTTCAACCAAGAGTACCCCGCAACGCCAGACATGGCATTCCTCAAGGTCGGCCACAAGGCGCTGATCAGCACGCTCAAGATACAGAAGGCCCGCAATGTTAATCCGGCGCATGTAAAGCGTATCGGGGCGCACGTTGTTGGCCTTGATCCTGCGCGGGGCGGCGACACGTCGACATTCATCCATCGCCAAGGCCGAGCTGCCTGGGGCATCGAGCGCTTAAACGTCGCCGACACTATGGCGGTAGCTGGTCGTGCTGCACGAATGCTTGAGGACGACAAGACCATCCGCATGATGTTCATCGATATCGGCGGGCTGGGGGCTGGCATCTATGACCGGCTTGTCGAACTGGGCTATGGCGACCGCGTAACCGCCGTGAATTTTGGTAGTCGTGCCAGCGATGACCGCAAGTATTTCAACAAGCGCGCTGAAATGTGGGGCGACATGGGCGAGTGGGTGTGTGACGACATCACCCCCAGCATTCCAGACGACGACCAATTGCATGGCGACCTGACCTCTGCCAGTCGCGACAAGTACAGCTCCAACGGCCAGCTCAAGCTGATCGAGAAGGAGAAGATCAAGAAGGAGCTAGGCCGCTCACCCGATGACGGTGACGCCCTGGCCCTGACCTTTGCCGAGCCCGTCGCAGCCGACGATCAATTCACCGAGGACTGGCGGGCGAAGTACCTGCGCAGTCGCCGGGCCAAATCCGCGATGAGTGCATGACATGAAGACAGACGAGAACAAGCAAGGCCAGTCCGGTGACGACGCTCAAACAGCCATGAAGAACTGGCAGCGCTACGAGTACGGCCGCGAGCGCGGACACCGCGATTTCTGCAAGACGGCGCGCATCAATGAAGGCATGTATCTGGGTGGCGGCCTGCAATGGTCTACGGCAGATCGGCAAGCACTGGAAGAGGCGGGCAAGCCGTGCTTTGAGTTCAACCAGATCATGCCCAAGATCAACGCGGCCTTGGGGTATCAGATCGGCAACCGCATGGATATCACCTACCGGCCGCGCAATATCGCTGCGACAGATGAGGTAGGCGCCACGTTGTCCAAGCTGGCTATGCAGATTGCAGATAACTGCGACCTGCACTGGCATGAGACGCAGATATACGCCGACGGCCTGATCCAGCAGCGCGGTTACCTTGAGCTGACCATCAGCTATCAGGACTCAATGCTGGGCGAGATCAAAGTCGAAGCGCTGGACCCGATGGATGTGATACCTGATCCGGACGCCAAGACGTATGACCCGGATAGCTGGTCTGATGTGATTATCAGTAAGTGGCTGACCTACGACGAGATCGAAGCACTGTACGGCACTGAAGCCAGGCAGAAGCTCGAGCAGGAAAGCCCGGACGAGCAAGACCACGGCGAAGATACCGAGGACGAGCAGCGCAACAAGTTTGGCGACAACAATACCGGCTTCAATGACCGCATGGGCGTGATGAGCAGCGCCGACGGCGAGCGGCGCGTGCGGGTAGTGGACCGTCAATATTGGAAGATGGAAAGCACCGACTGCGTGATTACCGATACCGGCGACATTCGGCGCATCGACGGCCTGGATGAGGACCGCATTGCCAAGATCCTCGAGCAGGGTGGGTTCCGTACCAAGCGCCGCATGAAGCGTGTGCGATGGACCGTCACAACCATGCGTCACGTTTTGCATGATGACTGGTCGCCCTTCAACCACTTCACCGTCGTGCCGTTCTTCCCGTTCTTCCGTCGTGGCGTGACCCGTGGCCTGGTGGATAACGCCATTGGTCCGCAGCAGATGCTGAACAAGACCATGAACCAGACGCTGCATGTGGTGAATACCACGGCCAATAGCGGCTGGATTACATGGGCGAACACCATGAGCAACCTGCGCGCCGATGAGCTTGAGGATCGAGGGGCTGAAACGGGCCTGCACATCGAGCTGAAGAAGGACACGCCGACTGACAAGATGCCGCGCAAGATCCAGCCCAATCAGGTGCCGACTGGCCTTGACCGCATTGTCGACCGCAGCGCTCAGTTTCTGGAGCAGGCGACGGGCGTGAACGACGCCATGCAGGGCAATCAGGGTGCCGAGGTATCAGGTATTGCCATTCAGTCGCGTCAGCATGCCGCGCAACAGATGCTCGCGGTACCACTGGATAACCTGGCGCGCACTCGGCACTTGCTGGCCGGGCGCATGCTTGAGCTTATTCAGATGTTCTACGACGAGCCGCGCATCATCCGTATCACCAAGACCGACGACCGTGGGCGTCCGATCGCTGAAGACGTACCGATCAACCAGCCTGCACAGCCGGGCCAGCCAAGCGACTCAGGCGTGCTCAACGATCTGACCCTGGGCGAGTACGACGTGGTGGTGACCGAGCAGCCATTGCAGGTGACGTTCCAGAACAGCCAGTTCATTCAGTGCATGGAGCTGCTGGAGAAGGGCGCGCCGATCCCATGGCCGTTTGTGATGCGCTACACCAACCTGACGCACAAGCAGGAAATGATCGACGCCATCGAGGCGCAGGGCAATTCCGATCCGATGATGGACGCCAAGATTGCATTGGTGAAGGCGCAGACCGACAAGACGCAGAACCAGAGCGTGAAGGAGGCGGTGTCATCCCTGTACAGCGCCATGCAGGCAGCCGGCGTTATTGCCGCTACGCCTGCGACATCACCGCTGGCAGATACCCTGCTCAAGTCGGCCGGCTTTCAGGACAAGGACGCTGCGCCGATCGTGCCCGCATACGACGGCATGGCCGAGGCGGCGCCAACAACGGAATTTGCACCGACCAACTATGACCCCTCTACCCCAGCCAGTGCCGGCACCGGCCTGTCTGAAGGTATCCGAACACCTGAAATAGATGGAGTACCAGCATGAAGGCAACCGCAATGAGTTCAATGGACAAGGAGTATCAGGCACAGGACGACCTTCGCACCGTGCTGGATGCCAAGAAGATCATGAAAGATCCCAAGCGCATGAATGCAGTGCGAGCGCTGGCAAAGAAAAAGCAGGCAGAAATGCAGGCCTTAACCGAGAAGTAACCAACAACCGAGGGGGCTGACCCATGGGCAAGCAATATAACGAAGAAGAGCTAGAGTCGATGCGCCTGGATGCGCTGGACATCGAGGAAGAGGAAGAAGAGGAAGAGGGCGAGTTTGATCCGGACGAAGAGGATCGCGGCGACGACGTGGACCCTGACCTGCCGGATGACGAGGCTGAAGAGGTAGACGCCGAGGCTGACGACAAGGGTGATGACGATCTCGACGCTGACGCATTGGCCGAGCTGGCCGGTGATGGTAAGTCTCGCAGTGTTCCGCACGCGCGCTTCAATGAAGTGAACGAGCAGTGGAAGATCGAGCGTGCCGAGCGCCTGCGTCTCGAAGAAGAAATGGCGCGCCTGCGTGGCGAGAAGCCAGCGGCCAAGGCGGCCGATCCCGAGCCCGAGGCGGCTCCCGAGTTTGATTTCAAAACCAAGCGCAAGGAGCTGCGTGAAGCCATGTACGAGGGCGACCACGACGCTGCCGAGAAGCTGGAAGACGAGATCGAAGCAGCGCGCATGGAGCAGATGGAGCGCCTGGCCGACAGCAAGGCAGAAGCCAAGCTCAAGGCCAAAACTGAACAGGAAGAAAGCCTGCGCCAGGAAGAGCGGCTAAAGCAGCAGGAAGTATCTGTTGCTCAGGCATCGAGTGAGGCGATTGCCAAGTATCCGTTCATGGACGACAAGGGTAAAGACTACAACGAAGAGGCCGTCGAAGAGGTGCTTGCGCTGCGCAACTACTACATCCGCGACAAGAATATGTCGGCGGCAGAGGCGATCACCCTGGCGGCTAACAAGGTCGGTCAGCGCTATGTCGGTGAGGACGGCGACACAGATAACAAAGAGCCAGCCAAGCCAAGCAAAGCCCAACTCGAGCGCAACATTGAGCGCTCAGAGCGGATACCTGCGCGCGGTGCCGGCCTGGGTGAGCGTGCCAACAAGATTGATTACGAGTCATTGACCGAGGATCAGTTCGAGAACCTGCCGGACGCTGAGAAGAAGAAAGCACGCGGCGACTTCGTGGCTTGACAGCTCAATTCAGTCACATCTATTGGCAAGTGTTCCTCTAGTGATTAGGTGGCCTTCGGGTCACCTGTTTTACCCCCTGCAGCTTCGGTTGCTCGCTCGCTGAGACACAGCGTACCTCGTCGGCAGACGTAAATATGCAGCGCTTCGGACACGTTAAACGTCCGTTTTCGCTCGGGTGGCGACACATCCCAAAACGCATTGACAACTTTTATCGACGACAAGGAGAACAGCCATGGCTGTTACCAACTTCGCTCGGCTAACGCCGCAGCAGAAAATCGTCTGGTCGCGTGATGTGTGGAGTGCTGCCCGCGACGGGATGTTTATCAAGAAATTCCTGGGTACCGGCGACGGTGCTTTGATTCAGCGCATTACCGAGCTGACCAAGACCGAGAAAGGCGAGCAGGTGCTAATGCACTTGGTAGCGGATCTGGTTGAGGACGGCATCATCGGTGACGACCAGCGCGAAGGCAATGAAGAAGAAATGATGTCCTACTCCCAGGTCATCAACATCGATCTCATCAGCCACCAGGTCAAGAACAAGGGCAAGATGGCCGACCAGAAGACGGTGATCAACTTCCGTGAAATGGCTAAGAGCCGCTTGGCGTATTGGTTGAGCAACCGTTGCGATCAGTTGGCCATGCTATCCCTGTCGGGCATTTCCTACGCATTCAACTGCGATGGTTCTGCTCGCGGCAGTTCGCCGTTCCCGAACTTGTCTTTTGCCGCCGACGTGTCAGCCCCCTCGTCTAAGCGTCATCGTTCGTGGAACGGCACCTCTTTGGTTCCCGGCGACACCACTGCGATCACCACGGCGTTTACCGCCAGCTACAAGATGATCGTGGACGCCGTTGCCTACGCCAAGACCCACTACATCAAGCCGTTGATGTCCGGTGGCAAGGAGTATTACGTCCTGCTGGTTCAGCCGGGCACCCTGGCGCAGCTCAAGAAGGATGCGGACTACCAGCGCGCCGTTGTCGGCGTGGCGACCAAGGATGGCATGAAGTCGCCTTGGTTCACTGGCGGCACCGTGACCATCGATGGCGCAGTCATCCATGAGCATCGTCTGGTGTACAGCACCTCTGGCGCTGCCGATGGCGACAAGTGGGGCGCTTCTGGCCTCGTCAATGGTACCCGTACTCTGCTGTGCGGCGCTCAAGCGCTGGGCATGGCCGACTTGGGTGTTCCTGAGTGGGTCGAGAAGAAGTTCGACTACGACAGCAAGCATGGTGTGTCGATCGACAAGATGCTGGGCTTCCTCAAGCCCAAGTTCTACAGCATCTACGACAAGTCGGTCGAAGACTTCGGCGTGCTGGCCATCGATCACTGGCTGGGCCTGTAAGGGCTGCCCCTAACGTGAGGCCGGGTCAGTAGGCCCGGCTTCGCAGGAGAATTGCATTATGGCTATTACCAAGAACTACAACCGTCAATGCCTGGCTATGGCGGTCGTGATGATCAGTCTGGCGGACATTGTGGATGGTGGGGCTGTTCAGCCTGCTGTCGAGCTGCCTGACGGCGCCATTGTTACCGGCGGCTCTGTGCTGGTGACCGAGGTGTTTAACGCCGCGACCACGGCCACGCTTGATTTGGGTGATGCGGCGGACGAGGACCGTTACACCGCAACTCCGCTGGACTTGAAAACCCTGGGTGCCAAGGCGTTGATCCCTAGCGGCTATGTGATGCCGAACAAGGGCGACATCCTGGCGACGTATGCCAGTACCGGCGCCGCAGCCACTACAGGTGCGCTGACGTTGGTGGTGGAGTACATCGACATCCAGAAGTCTGAATGGACTCAAGGCTAAACCGATAGGGCCGGGTAACCCTGGCCCTTTCTTCAACTGATTGGGGCGCACCATGACTAAAGATAATGTTCGTTTTTTACCTGCTGAAGGCGATGAGCGCGAAGGCACTCATATTGCCATGACTTCCGGCCACGCTTGCCGCGTGTACAAAGTTGGACCCGACGGCAAGCCAGGCACCCATATACCTGTCCTGTTCCGCAAAGAAGCCATTGCGCGCGGCTGCGGCATTGTCGGCATCGATGAGCCCAAGCCGGCCAAGATCGATGCGACAACCAAGCAGTCGTTGATTGTTGATGCGATCGGCAAAGTGCTGGACACGGATAACCCCGATGACCTGCAAGGCGACGGCCGGCCCAAGATTGAGATAATCAGCGAGCTGGCTGGCTTCAGTGTCACCAAGAAGATGTATGACGACGCCTTTGGTGTCTTTCAAGATTCGTTGGAAGACTGATGGAAACCGTAAAGGATCTGGTCGAGGCCTTCCGCGACGACGAGAAGGATGAGGCCAAGCATTCATTCTGGTCTGATACCCAGCTTATCCGCTGGGTGAATCAGGCTATCGATCGTTTCTGCGTGAAGACGCGCAGCATTTACGACTCGACCAGTGACTTTACCTTGATCGACTGCGCAGCCGGGGAGAGTGTATTCCCTCGGCATGCGTGCATTATTGATGTGGTGCAGGCCTATACGGTCGGCGCCAATGGCCGCGATCTGGAAGTGCAAGCGCCTGGCTATACCCGGCAACGGGATCTGCCGCGCACGGGTATGCCCAAGATTGTCGTGGTCGATAACACGGACCTGCGCGTCTATCCCCCGTTTGTCGCTGCCAACCAGATACAGCTCGAGGTTATCCGCCGGCCGATCAGGCCTGTAGGGATGAGCGAGCGCATACCGGATGTGCCCGTGCATGAGCGTGAGCACCTACTGCTGTACCTGAAGCATCGTGCCTACCGGGTGAACGATGCCGAGATATTCGACCCTGCCAAGTCGGCAAACTTCCTCGCGGAGTTCGATCAGGCCTGTCAGGAATACTTTGAGACTGCTACGGCTGGCCGTCGCTCCGGATCTATCCGGTACGGGGGTCTGTAATGGATATGCCGCGCCGCGATACCTTCACTGGCTCCAACAACATCGCCAAGCCTGAACGGCTACCCGAAGGCGAGGTCGTCGAAGCGGTCAATCTGGACTTCACTGTCGGCGGTAAAGCAGAGCTGCGTACCGGCTTTGAACTGGTTGCCGGGTTTGCGAATGTGCGAGCGCTGTTTGAAATGGGCAGCGACATTGCCCTGGTGGCCGGTGACAAGCTGATTCGCATCACCCTGCGCGGCAACACTGAGCTGGCGGTGGTCGGTGATGGCCCTATTGCGGCGTGCTGGCACAACAATGAATTGTTCCTCAATACCTTTGATCAGTCCCTGCGTATCGGCGCCAACGTCCTGCCGTGGGCAGTCACTGCGCCGGTATTTGATATTCAGGTAGTGGCGGGCAGCTTTCCTGCCGGCGTCTATCAGGTAGGCGTGACGGCCATTCAGGGCGTTGAGTCGGGCTGCCTGCCGATGATCGTCAGCCTGGGCGAAGGTCAAGGCTTGCGCGTCAACGTGACCGATGATCGTGACTGCCGCCTGTATTGCAGTGTGGCCAATGGCTCGACGCTGTACAGCCAGGGCAAAGCCTACTCAACCAATCTGCTCGGCCGTCCGTATGACGACAGTGAGCGCCTGACCACGGCCGGACTTTATCGTTTGCCGTACTGCACGCGACTGGTCAGCCATGGCGCCATGCTGGTCGGTGCATGGGACAAGTACCTGTTCCATACCCAGCCAATGCTGGCGCACCTGCACAATCCTGAGTCGGACTTCCTGCAATTCCCGGCCGCTATCGGCGTGATTATTTCCGTCGATGGTGGGCTGTTCGTCTGCGCCGATAAAACCTATTTCATTGCAGGTCTGGGCGGGGCTGATTTAGTGCAGCGCACGGTACTTGAGTTCGGCGCCGTTGCCGGGTCTGCAGTGCTGCTGCCTGACGGCTCGGCGGCGTGGTTCTGCGAATACGGTCAGGTGATCGGACGCAAAGACGGCTCGGTCGAACTGATTAACCGTGCCAGCTATGCCCCTGATATCGCAAGCCAGGGCGCAGCCGGCTTTATCGAACACAACGGCAACCAGATGGTTGTCACCACTTTGCGCGGCGAGACGAAAGGCTCCGGGCTGCGTTCAACTGATCATTGGGATCTGGAGATAATCGAATGAAAGACGGACTTGGCGTGAATGGCTTTGTGTGGGACATCCAGACCTTTGATATTGATGGTCGTCCTACTGCTCGCGAAATCAAAAAGAACCTGATCCCGAAGGCAGGCCTTGCGTTCCTGCTGCGCGCCCCGTTCGGTGATGTGAGCCCGATCAGCACCTTCTATCTGGGCCTGTTCACTGGCAACTATATCCCGACCGATGCGACGGTGGCGGCGGACATCCCCAGCAACATGGGCGAATGCATCGACTACACCCAGGCTACGCGCCCGGTGTGGAATCGCCTGTATGACGGTAACGACACGCTGGACAACGTGGCCAGCAAGGCCGAGTTCACCTTTACCCAAGACCGCAGCATTCTCGGCGCCATCCTGGTATCGGAGAGCACCAAGGGCGGTAACAGCGGCCTGGTCCTGTCGTGCGTGCGCTTTACCAGTCCCAAGCCGGTAACCGCAGGCAGCACCGCGCAGATGTCCGGCGGCCTGACCTACATTCCCACTAACGTAATCTGAGGAAGCAGCTATGGCGGCTCCAAAATATATCAGCGAGCAGTTTGTTAAGCAGTTCTTCACTGCCGAGACTGTCGCTGCCCGGCCAACCGGCTGGACGATCGCACTGCACGCAGGCAATCCCGGAACAGGTGATGCGAATGAAGCGGTCGACGCGAACTACGCTCGCCAGTCTGCGACCTTCACCGCCTCCGATGCCGGGGCATTCTGGGAAGGTGCCAATGCGGCGGATATCACATTCCCGGCCGCGGCTGCAGGTGCCAATTACACGGCAACCCATTACAGCGTGCGCAACGCAACCGGCGGCGCCGCATTGGCCGTGGCCGCCCTGCCTGTTCCTATTCCAGTCGTAGCGGGTGGCGTTATCACCATCCCTGCCGGCTTTGCCAAAGTGCGAGGTGTGTAATGGCTTTCAAATTCTCAACTGAAGTACGCCGCCAGCAAGCGGTTGTCGGCTCACTCAAGTCCGTGCTCGATGGTTCGGTGCTGCGGGTGTACTCCGGCACCGTCCCGGGCAGCGCCGATTCAGCCCTGTCTGGCAATACACTGCTGCTCGAGATCAAGACATCGGCCGGTGGCAACCTGACCTTTGAGCCGACCGCGCCCAATGCGGTGCTGACCAAATCTCTGAGCGAAATATGGCAGGGCGATGTTGCGGCGAACGGTACTGCCAGCTTCTTTCGCCTGGTCAAGCCTGCTGATACCGGGGCCGCTACTACGGGCGAGGCGCGGGTGCAGGGCACTGTCGGCGGGCCTGCGGCGGATCTGTTCATCAGTAACGCCGTGCTGGTAGAAGGCACCCCGCAGCGGCTGGAAAACTTTGCAATCGCACTGCTTGAGAGCGCGTAACCATGGCGAACCGACTGCAGAAGCAGCCGGTCCTGACCTATGTGCCGGCGGTGCCGGCGATCGCGGCGCGCCCGGCATACTGCGAAAGCTTCAAGGTCATCACCGGGTACCGCTCAATTGATGGTAGCTCTACGCAGCCGTACTACATCAGCGTTGAAGAGTTGTTGGCACGCGGCAGCTTTATTCCGAGCGGAGCCTCGCCCGTATATCGTCAGGTAGCAGGCGGCGGAACAGTCCTGTCCGGCTACATGGTCAATCCGCCAGACATCACCTCAAACCGCATACCGATCTACCAGGAAACCGTGCGCTGCTACCCGGCAATCGAAGGTCAGGCCGGATCCCCGGCGCGCATTGATGCCTTCGCCAATCTCGGCTGGAATGCCGGTGCTCGCAGCCTTGCGCAGGTGCCGGTGGGCAGCTACTTCGATGCAACCCTCCCCGCTGATCCGCTGGGCGTGCTGATTGGCCTGTCTGATGGCGCCTTCGACCACAGCTACAGCCATGCCAGTCATGCCCTGGTCGTCAGACCGTCAGGTATCACGCCGGTTGAGAATGGCGTGGATGTCGGCTCTGAAGTGGCTGGCGGATCCGTTGTTCGCGTGGCGCGCAGTGAATCGGGCGTGCGCATGTTCGTCGACGGCGTACTGGTGCACGACTCTGCCAATGCCTTATCAGGCCCTGCCTATGTGGATGCCACCCTGTATTCGCTGTCCGACTTTGTGGATGGCCCGGTGATTGGCCAATATTTCGAGACGGGTGGCACGGCATCCATGGCCCTGGTGGGCGAGTTTGCGCCTATAGCGGGCGGCATTGCATCGATATCGCTTGAGGCGTCCGTGGTCGCGCTGCTGGATGGCGTGGCGCGCACTGGTGGCGTGGCCAGCATGGACCTTCGCAGCGATGCCCAGGCGCATGCGGTCTATACCCTGAATACCCCTGCTGAAACACTGCTGCAGTCCGAACTGGCCGGCTTCACTGCCTTGGGCCCCAGCACTCGGCAATCGCTGGGCGTATCGGTGGCCTTTGGCAATCTGGCGATGAGCGGCAAGGCCTTGTCCGGCGTCGCTGACGTGTATGGCGTCATCATGGGTAGCGGTAATTTCTCGCGACCAGTGTTGAGCGCGCGGATATCAAGGCCGGAAGCGCAGGTGTCGCAGGCGGTCGGCGTGTTCCCGTTCCCGCTACTGACCGCCAACATACTGAGCGGCGGGGTGATGAGCGCCTACGGCTCTATGGCAATGAAAGGCCAGTCGTCCGAGGGTGATTACTTCGGCGGCACCAGTGCGGCAGCAACAGTCTACGAAGGCCGCGGCTGGTGGTCGTACCTGCCAGCCAATCAGCTGGACGGCAATGATCTGCTGATCTCCCTGGACACGTTGAGCCTGAGCACGATTGTGCTGTTTGTGCTGCATGAGGGCATTGATCTGGGCGACAGCCTGGACCTGTACCTGATCATCAACATGGAGCTGGTCGAGTCCATGGGTGTCGGCAGCACGGCCGGCCTGACCAGTATCGTGCAGATGGCGATCAATGAGCGCATGGCGATCAATACCAATGCCGGGGCAGCCAGGCGCGAAGCACTGCAGTATGCGGTCAATTCGATCACCGGGGCCTTGAGCACCTACCAGAATTTCGGCTTCAAGCAGTTTGCTCGATCAGGCGGCGTTACCTACGCTATCACTGATACTGGCCTGTACCGACTGGACGGCGATACCGACAACGGCGACACGCTCAATGCGGTGATCGACTTCGGCGCATCCGATTATGGTACCGCGCAGTCCAAGCGTATCAGCAGTATCTACGCCGGTATCGCGACCGACGGATGCGTGTATCTGCGGGTAACCGGTGATGACGGTGAAGAAGCGGTATATCGCGCCTCGGGCACCGAAAACGAGCAACGCGCACGCACTGCCAAGGGCCTTGCCGCAAGACACTGGCGGGTCAGGCTTGAGCTGTGTGACGCGAGCTATGCCGATCTGGATAACATCGAGGTCGAGATAGGCGTATCGCAGCGCAGGTTGCGCCGATGAACTGCCGGCGTAGTGTCCCGAGCATCAACGGCTCGCGCTGGATCCGCATGGCCGAGCGCATGGCGCGGTCGATCAAGGCGCGGACAGGTGTGAAGCGCAGGATCATCGAGGGCTGCATAGTCGAAGGCAAGCGTAACGGGGATAACCTGTCAGCCAGCGTGATCGAGCCGCAGACCCTGCTGATTGTGTTTGGCCCCGGTCCGGTAGCACCGACGGGCGACCTAGAGCAGGGGAGATTCCAGTTCAGCCCGATTACCACTGCATTCAACCGCGACAACTTGCACTGGGACTGGGCGAACACGCCGCCTCCTACCCCTAACGCGCCATGCACACAGATTTATGTGTTTACCCGGGCGCAGCTGCTCGAGCGAAACGAAGCGCAAGCGCAATCCACTCCGCCGCTCAATGCCTTCGATCACGGTGTTCAGGAGTACGCCGATGGCCGCCGCACGGCAGGGCAAGGCCGCGCGCTCGGTGCTACGGTCGGCAGTCAGGATCTGCTGCTGTTCTACCGCACGGCTCAGTACCCCACATTCTATGTGTTCAGCTTCTCGGTCTACCGTGGTTATCCAAATGCAGGCTTTGTTGATGGGCAACTGCAGAGCGTGCCGCGCCCTACGTTCGGGTTTACCGTTGACAGCGACTGGCTCGAAACCCATACCGGCGGACAGGTAGTGCAGGACTGGCCCGACCCGGCGCAGCCCGTGCCAAGCGATCGCTGGTCGCAGGACAGTGCGGGCGGACGCTTTCAAGCGCCGTGGTGTTACGCCTCGCTGGTGAGTAATGACAATGGATCAGCCGTCTGGCAAGTGGCAACACGCATTACCAGTGCGCCTGCAGGCACAAAGGACTACTGGGGTGGCCGCAAGCTGGCGACATTCAGGGTGCAGGTGGGTATTGATCAGAGCGTGTCCGCTTTGCCGGTCAGCCTTTATGACCCGGCAGACAGCGCTGATTTGTTGCGCGTCCCGCAGTCGCGTAGTGCGCCTGATGTGTATTACCGTAATTCGTTCTGCGCCCCAGCAACAGGCCCGAAAGGCGCAATGGTCATTGGTCAGGTGGTGCGTCAGCTCGACGAACTGGACAACGAGGTCGACTATTTCCACAGCGTATTGCTGACGCCTGGGGGCAACTTCATTGAGCTCGAGCTTGCAAGCGATGTTGAGCGCAGCAAAGTCTGGTTTGTTGGTGGTGACGAAGTGGATAGCGTTATCTGGATGCTCAACCCGTTCATGGATGGCGGCCTGGTAGCTGTAAATGCCGATACCGGGCAGATCAACATCATCACCCGGCCAGCATGGCGCGCCCCTTTGGCCACGGACCTGACCGGCAAGTGGTCAGAAGACCACATGCGCAACAGCGTCACCCATATCGGTAACGGAAAGCTGGTGTTCCCCGTGGCGGACGCTACAGGCTTGGCTGTATCGATGGGTCAGTACAACGTGCGCACCGGCCTGGCAACACAGGTGGGCAGCATGTGGGCAGCAAGCCTGATTGATCAGCGCGGCGGGGTATCAAAAATAGGTGTGGTTCAAATGGAAACAGAAGACAGGCCTGCGGTACTACTTGCCGGATTTAGCAACGGCGGTGCTGGGGCTAGCTTTATTAGCTACGACTCTGGGCTGACCTGGGCGCAGATCAGCAGCATTTATGGTCCTAATCGCGCTATCGGCGTGGTTGGCAACGGCCTGTATTACCCGAAACCCGGGCGCATGTGGAGAAACAATAATGCTGACTAGCATAATAACGCGCGAAGGCGGAGTCGGTAACTATCAGCTATTTGTTGTTGATGGTGAAACGGGGGCTATCGTTTCGCAGAAGTATGTTGCCCCATTGACCGGCTTTGCCCCCGAAGACCCGTCCGGCGAATTCTTTTTCGACACCGGGCGTCTAGTGTCTTCGGACGAAAGCATGGAAGCCTACCCGCAGTTTATGGTGGGCGACTCTGTGTTTTATGTGATAACGCCTATTCCGGGTAGTTCGGAAGTGGACGAAAGCGGAATCAATGGTTTCGCACTGCTTCCTGCTGCAGCAACGCGGCCTTCGCCAGTGCCAGCAACTTTATTTGGTGGTGCATCGCCGTTCTTCTTTGGTGAGTCGTATCGCACTGACCCGGTGCAGCACGCGAAAGGCGTTTATTGCGGTCTGTACGACAGCGGTAATCCGATAGATGAGAACGTAACCGCCGTTCCTGAGTTCGGGCAATGCTTCATAACTGGCAGCAACATAACCGCTTCAAACACAAGCACTTCGGCTGTTTTGTGGCGCGCATCGGTGGCGTTTGCAGACGGACACGCACGGCTTGTCTCGCACGCAATAAATGACTCTACAGGCGTATTAACGATTAGCATCTCGGAGCCGGTTCAGGTGGGCTGGAACCCTAGCACGGTAGCTAAATCATACGTTTCGGTTGTCGCAGCGGTGAACGAAGAGTCAAGCGATGCCGACGCCGAATTTAACGCTGCATCTGCATCTATAGCGCAGGAGTTGATAGATCAGTGCGCCGTCTACGGACAAGTTACTGTTTTTCGCAAGCCCTTCTATCCGGCCTACATACCTTTTTACACGGCGTATTCCGTCTGGTCTGACATCGAGCTGTGTGAAGTGGTGAGCGGTGGTTTTCGGCTTGTTTCGGGGTATAGATCATTCGGGGGGCTCGGCCCATGAACTTAAAAACCTTCGCGCTAACGTATTCTGTGGGTGGGAGCTACTCGGCCACGTTAGTAAGTGCCGAAGAATATGATTCGGAAGTTACGGGCGATGCTGGCGATGGAATTATTCTTAGTACGGTCTATTCGCCGCCGTTAACTACGCCCCCATTCTGGACTGACTTCAAGCATTCGTTCGAGTACATCGAGGATCTACCATGAGCATCACACAAAGCACCGACTTCCTGCAGGATTATGCACGCGATGCGCTTGGCCGTGCATCCGCACTGTCTGGCCGTATTGGCAGCTTTGTGCCGGGCTCGTCCAGTGTCGACTTCAACTACACGCCAACCAAGCCAAACATTGATCGGCCGCCGGCCATTGGTGACCTGCTGGGCGGCGATACCAAGGGTGGGTCGATCCAGTTCCTGAATGCCGAGACGGAAAAGTGGCTGGATAAATACTTTCCCAATATCAATAGCTGCACTAAGTACCAGCCAGAAGAGTGGGCATGCGGCATCCTGACCGGCCAGACGCCATTCGGCCTGAGTCGTGAGGTGTTTGAGGCGGTCTGGCATGAGGGGCGCGATCGAGCTTTCCGCCAGGCTAATACCGAGCAGGCGCAGATACGGTCTGAGTATAGCCAGCGTGGGTTCACGGTACCGCCGGGCGCCATGTTTGCTGCGTTCAACAATGCCGAGATCCGCGCAAGCGAAGCGATCGCCGATATCAACCGCACCCAAACGGTACGCGATGCCGAGATCAAGCTGGATCTGGTGAAGTTTGCCGCCAGTACCGCAGCGCAGATTAAGCTGGGCATGATGCAGTCACTGGCGACGTTCTATAACCAGTGGGTATCGGTGCTGAACCGCGACCTGGATCTGGCGCGTTCCAAGGCTCAAGCCTATTCCGCACTGACCAGCGCGCTGTCGAGCTACTACAACGTCGAGTTGGGCTTTGAGGAACTTAGGCTCAAAGCGGCCAGTGGCAAGGCCAGTGCGCAGGATGCAACCAATAAGACCAAGATGCAGGAGGGCGATGTGCGGGCGGCGCAGAATCAGGCGCTGGCACGGGCTGCTGCTGCCTTTGCTGACACCGCCGGATCGGCAGCCAATGCCCAGGGCTCCCTGCAGGCAGAGCTGTATAGCGGTCAAGTATCTTGATCTGCTGATTCAGTCACATAGCGTCGGGTGCAAAGCGAACATGCGGAGCACCCGATGGCTATTTCAGATCTTCCTGGCGATATCAATCAAGCCAAAAAGCGTACACGCCCTTCTGACCTGAACATGACGTTCGATCGTCCGGTGAGAACCCCTGAAGCATCCCCGCTAGGCAAAGACTTGCCGCGCATCCCCTTACCAAGTGAAATGATCGGCGCCGCATCCAAGACGCTATCTATTGGCGCGGGCCAAATAGCAGATGCGGGCACAAACCTGATGGTGCGCGCGGCCGGGGGCGATCCAACTACCCGACGAGGCGGGGCTGATGCGATGACGCAGATGGGCGGTCGTGCCGGCCAAGCTGTGCAAGATTATTCGGCCGCTATCATGCGAGCGCCACAGTCTGCCATCTTGGGCCTGAGTGGCGCTATCCCACAAGCAGCCGCACAGCCCGGCGGTGCAGAGCCAGTTGCCGCGCCGGCACCACAACCGCAAGTTGCGCAAGCGCCTGCAGTAGAGCAGCCGCAAGTTGCAGCGCAGCCGCAGGCAGTCACCCCTGCCGCGCAATCGCCCTATCAGCAAACGTCCGTACCGGGCGCCGTGTCGCGTCGTGGCGCAGACGGCGTGATGGAATTTACCGATCGACCTGATGCTGTGCAGGGAGCAAGGCCTTCAGACAAGCAGTCCGGCGGCACCTTTAGCGTCGTGTCGGGCGGCCGAGAAGCAATGGCCCAGAACCTGCTCGCCACTGAGATCATGCAGCAGACGAGCAGGGAGAGAAGCAACCCGGTGCCCATGACCGTTGTACGCGACTCAGGGAAAAGCGGCATGGAAGGGGAGTTGAACCGCCGCGAGAACCAGCGCACTAGCGAGAACAACAGGCAGATACGCGACAATAATCAGCAGCAGATTGCAGGCGGGTCTGCGCGCATAGCCAGTCTTCAGGCCGGATTGCAGCAAGTCGCTCAAGGTGATCGTTCAGCAGAAGCTGAGCAGCGCATCCAAGACCTGCAAAGCCGCATTGCCGACCCGCGTCTGTCCGAAGAAGAGCGGGCGCAGGCTGAGCGGTCATTCCAAGCACTGACAGTCTCGGGCAAAGACCGGTACATGCTGCAAGACGTAATTTTGGGCGAGGACGCTATGGGCGCGCCTCTTATTGGTCGCGTAGCCCTGGATACCTTGACCGGCCAACAGGTCGGCAGTCCGCAAGAAAGGGGAGTGCAGCAAGCAGGGCGTACCGTGACGCGCGCCGAAGTGGCAGCCAAGGCTAAAGCAGAAGGTATTTCCGAGGCGGAAGTGATTGAGCTTGCCAGACGCAACGGCATTGAGGTTGCGAACTAATGGCTAGCATTCTGGACGACCTCGACTTCAATGATCGCGTCAAACCCAAGGCGTCGGTCGGCGACTTTGCCAAGCAGGTAGGTGCCTCGGCGATCGAGGGTGTGGGTTATGGCTTCCAAGGCGGCGGCCAGCTTCTTGCCTCGGGCATCAATGCCGTTGCAGGAACCAACCTGCGCGCAGCTAATCCGCTCGAGGCGCCAGTCAAATCGATCCGCGACACTATTAGTGCGGGCGGTCAGGCAGCCATGCGTGACACGGCGGGCGGGGATCTGTTCAAGCCGGACACCTGGACCATGCCTGAAACCGGTTCTGGCTATGCAATGACGTTGGCGCAAGGGCTGGGCTCTGCGGCATCAACCGTACTGCCTGCAGTGGGCGTGCTGGGTCGCGGCGCAACAGCGGCCAAAGTAGCGGGCGGTGTATCGGGCGGATTGCAGGCGGGCGGCGCAGCAGCAGAAGAGTCGCGCAAGGGCTTTGCTGACCAGTATGGGCAGATGGCCGACGTTGATCTTCAGGCAGAGCTGCCGGCCTATGCCGAGCTGCGCGCATCAGGTATCCCAGAGGCTGAAGCAAGAGACACGCTAGCCAATCGAGGTGCGCTGTATTCTACCGTGGGCGCAGGCGCGTTTGGCGTCGGCGGCGGCGCAGTAGGCGGCGCGCTGATAAGTCGAATTGCGAGCGGTAAAGCCCTTCCTTCCATCATGGGCGGAGCCGTCAACAGCAAGGCCGGACGTATCGCGGCAGGTGGCGCAACAGGCGCGGTCGGTGAGGGCGCGCAGGAAGTAGTTGAGAACATGGGCGCAACCGGTGCCCGCAATCTGGCTTATGGCCTGGACGTTACCGAGAATATTACCGACGACACCTTTGCTGACTTTGCAGCCGGCGCGATGACAGGCGGCGCAGTGAGCGCGAGTGCAGCCGCAATATCCAAAGTCCAGCCAACCCCGACCGAAGATAACCCGGCGCCCCTGCCAGTTGATCGTCCAGACCCTGCAGCCGGCGCACTGTCGCGTGCGGCAGCGCAATTGCCTGCACCTGCCCCCGTATTGGCCCTGCCGGCACCAGAGCAGGCTATGTATGTCGATGGTCAGGGCAATGCGCAGAATGTTGGCCCTATCCGCAATGTCGACGGCGTGATGCAGGCAGAAGCCCAAGGCATGCCGCCGATCAATGCGGGTATGCGCCAGGCTCTTAATGAAGGCCAGAGCCCGGTAGGCGTGCAGCCCAATACCGTCCCGGCTGAAGAAGCGCGGCGCCAGGACCGCACCAAAGTGGCCGCGCTCGAGCAGGAGCGTGCAGACCGCCAGGCCCGCGCGTTCGTCAATCGGGTGAACGTGCAGGCCAGTGAGGCGCTGCAGCGAGGCGAAGAACCACGCAACACTAACACTATGCCGGCCGGCCTTGATCTGGCCGACAAGCAAGGTGCCGGCCGTTGGCTGGCCGAGCCGTATCGCAACAGCGTGCAAGGCCTGGTATCGCAGTTGACCAAGGGCGGCGACGTTGCCTATGTACGCAATGCCAATGACGTGATTACCGGGCGTACCCCGTCGATCAATCCGCTGTGGTGGCAGAACATGGACCCCAGCGTTAAGCCGGGATCTGTCGATCAAGCCAAGGCGGTCGTCGAGAAGGCGCTTGCAGGTAAGTCGCTTGGACCCAAACAGGCCCGGTTCATCGCGACAATGCTGGATATGACCGATGAAATGCGCGTCGACCAGCAGCAAGCCGAACAGAATGAAGCTATCCTTCAAGAGATCGATCGCGAGATAAACCTGGAGTCGCGCCGCAATAACGTCGACAACCAGATTGGCGGTCGCCAGTTTGACCTCGATGAGCAGGACGAGGCGGAGCTTTACGCTTATCTTGATGGCAAGTTCGAGCCGTTCAGCCTGGATGATCTGACGCCTGAAGACATCGATTCGATCCGCCGCGACTTGATCGCGCTGGACGATACTACCGAACAGACCCGCATGGCGGGCGACAACAGTGAAGGTGAAGACAATGCCGATTACCGCTCAACAGTCCAAGCTCGCGGCCAAGTTCCTGCACAGCAAGGGGTATCGGGGGACCGAGACAGGGATAGCCAAGACGGCCAAACCCTACCCGCTGGACGAGAGCCCGACGACTTCGACCTCGAAAGCCAAACCGAAGAGCAGCTAGCCAGCCAGGAGCGTGCGCGCCTCGATGCCGATCAGGCCGACACTGCCGCACGCACTCAACAGGAACAGCGCACCCGTGCTGATTCCGAACGCAATGACTTCTCGCTGACCGGATCGAACCGTACCGCTGATGTGGGTGCGGCTGCCGGGCAGGTGGATCTACTTTCCACTAATACGCCTGAGCCGGTCACTGCGCCTGCAGTGACGCCGGAGCGTGACGACAATCAAATCCCCTCTATTCAGGGCGCTGACATTGACGGCGACTGGGCGCAGTTTTCCGCAGAGTCCGGCACCCTGGGTATTCCGCGTGCAGACATGCCGCAGATCAAGGCCGAGCACCGCGGCGCCATGGTCAATTTCCTTAAGGCCCGCGGCGTTCGCCATACCGAGTCGACCGTTCCTGCTACCAGTCTCAAGCCTACCCAGGCCGAGTTTTCGCGCAAGAAGGTCGAGGCGGCAAAGGAATACGAGGGGGGTGATCGAGCAATTCTGGTATCGCGTGACGGGCACGTGCTCGACGGACATCATCAATGGATAGCCAAACGGGATGCCGGTGAGGACGTGCGGATCATTCGACTTAGCCGCAATATCAATAATCTGCTTGCGGTTGTTCGGGAATTTCCAAGTGCAAGCCAAGACGGACAAGGCGCGCAAACTAACAGCAGTAAGTATCCGCCAACCAATATTAGTATTGGGGATGCCGTTTATTGGGATGGAGCCAGCTACACGGTCACTGGCGGAGTGGCTGGCGGTATCACAGCAGAAGGCGTGTCAGCAAAACTTGGTTCCGGTGTAACGAGCCAGAAGAGTATTATTTTGATGGGGGATGATGCTATTGGCGCGCGAAGGGCTGCGATTGAGCGCGATGAATCAGTCGCCGCCCAGCCTCCAGCAAATACGGCAGACACTCAGGTAATCGATAGCGAATCTGAACCGCTCGAGCAGGCGCGCGCCAACATGGCAGGTGAGACTCCGCAGCAGCGCACGATTGCGAGTGCAAATGCAGATACGTCCAACCCTGCGCCGCAAGAGCGAATTGAGGACTTCGGCGAGAAGCTGGAAGGTGCGCGAAAGGACTATGCATCAAAGCTCAAGGATGCCGAGTCGCTGGATATTGCGGCGTCTACGCTGACCCAGGCGTGGCCGGAGCCGGATTACCAGAAGCTGGTAGAAAATGGCGCCGACCCTTGGACCGTCGGCCTGATCCGGGCTGCGCGTGAAGAGATTCCGCCCAAGCCTCGGGTGGCCTGGAAGCTGCGCGGATGGGTAACCAAGGTCGAGGCCTTGCGTGAAATGTCCAAGGAAGTGATGGCCGATCCCGAGTATGCCGCCAAGATGAAGGCCGAGGCAGGCAAAAATCCCGTGCTTCGTGAGTTCGTCGACAAGGTGGATCTGTACGAGGTGGTCGGGCACAGTAAGTCGCTGAAAGGGATTGCGGTCAACAGCGGCTCCTACACCATATTCAACGGAGTGAAGCTGGATCGCCCCTTGGTGAAGTGGTCGATTGAGCGCAAAGTGAAAAGCGGGGCGTTTGGAAATATGCCGCGTCAACTGGCAACCGCTGACACCAAGACCGAGGTGATCGAGAAATTCAAGGCGATCCATCAAAAGCTGGATTCCGTGACGGCGAAGGCAGACAAGACTGTCCGTTTCGGCATTTACAGCACTCGCGGCACGACCGACTACTTCATTGGCAAGAAGATCGGCAAGGAAGTGGTGCGTATCAAAGATGGGTTCGATTCAGCCAAGGAGGCGCGCGCCCACCTGCAAGATAATCAGGAAGGGCTTGAGTCGACGCTGGCCAAGATGAAGGATCTGCCCAAGCACCGCAAAGAAACCAATTCACCTCGAGTTGGTGCCGATCACCGCGCCAATGGTGATGTGAGCCCTGAAGAGTTTGCCGAGGCTTTTGGATTTCGGGGGGTGCAGTTCGGCAACTACGTCGAACAGGGTCGCCGTCAGCAGGATATGAACCGGGCCTATGATGCTCTGCTGGACCTGGCCGGCATCCTGAATGTGCCTGCACGCGCACTGTCTCTTAATGGCGAGCTGGGTCTGGCATTCGGTGCGCGGGGGAAGGGCGGCAAGAATTCAGCAGCTGCGCACTATGAGTCTGGGCGCATTGTCATCAACCTGACCAAGAATGACGGCGCCGGCACGCTTGCTCATGAATGGTGGCATGCCCTGGATAACTACTTCACCCGGGCGCGCGGGGCGGCAAGCAGCCAGTCCTTTGCAACCGAGGGCTCGCCTGACGGCAACGTAAGGCAGGAAGTAGTCGAGGCATTCCGCGAAGTTACTCGAACTGTAAACCGCTCCGGCATGCTGGCCCGCTCACAGTCCCTGGATACCACTCGATCTAAGGCGTACTGGAGTACGACGCGGGAAATGACCGCTCGGGCTTTTGAGAGCTATGCGATCGAGAAGATGCGCGATCAAGGGGCTTCGAACGACTATCTGGCCAATATCGTGTCACCTGAATACTGGGCGGCAGCGGAAGGCATGGGTATTGAAGAGGGAGGCCGGTATCCGTATCCAGAAGCAGCTGAGATCCCGGCAGTGCGCACGGCGTATGACAATTTCTTCAATGTGGTCGAGTCAAAGGAGGGCGACGACGGTAATGTCGTGCTATTCCAGCGGCGTAGCGTCGGTGCTTCTGGCTTTGTTTCGAGGGGGGATGTAGTAAAGCTCGCCGTCGGGAAGATGGGTAATGACACCATTTCCCGTCGGTTTCGATTTCTTGATTATCCCGAGCTTCCATCTGATATCAAAGATGCAGCTGCGAACCAGGGCATTCAGCCTGGAGAGGTAAGGGCGGTTCATTGGCGCGGCACTACCTATATGGTTGACGACCGATTCCCGACAGCAGAGGAAGCGGTGGGCGCGATGTTTCACGAACATTACGTGCATTTCGGCCTGCGCGCAAAGTATGGCAGAGGTCTGCGCTTCAAGCTCGGCAAGTTGCTGGGCGGAGTAGGCGGGCTGAAAGGCGTCCGCGATCTGGCGAAGAAGCAGGGGATAGACCTCTCCGATTACGAGCAGGGCTTGGCTGGCGACCCGACGACCAGCAGCGAGAGCCGTGGCCTGGTGTTGATGGAAGAGCTGATGGCGCACATGGGCGAGACAACTGGCACGCTGCGTCGGATCGTTGAAGAGTTTGTAGGCATGATGCGTGCGTGGCTGCGTGATAGCGGATATGCGGATATGTCACAGCTCGGCGTCACGGATCTTGCTTTCGAGCTGCGCGGAGCCCGCCAAGCAGCCATTGCGGCTGACCGGGCGCTGCCAGCAGAATCTGACCAGCCGATGTTTCAGCGTGCGGCAGGCGCAGTTGGTACGGATGCGTTCAAGCGCTGGTTCGGCGATAGCAAGGTAGTGGATGAGCAAGGTCGGCCGCTGGTGGTGTATCACGGAACTGCTGCAGACTTCGATTCGTTTGATAATTCAAAGACCGGGGCCAATGACCGAGGGCTATGGGGCCGAGGGCACTACTTCTCTGCGTCGGTGGATAATGCAAACAGTTACGCTCTGAGGCAGGGAGACGGCGCGCGATTGATCCCTGCTTACGCATCTATAAAGAACCCGCTTGTTCTGACGACATCAAGCGACCTAGTTACTCGCCTTCCGGATGGTAAAAATTACAGGGATCTTGTCGGAGAAAACCTAGACGGTTCAAAGATTAAGCAGATGGCGGTTGATGCAGGGCATGATGGAGTAATCCAGATCAGGCCTAACGGGCAGATCGGTGACTTGGTTGCCTACAGTCCAGAGCAAATCAAATCAGCCATCGGCAACAACGGCGACTTTGATCCGCAGAATAATGACATCCGTTTCCGCACAACGTCGTCCAAGCCAAAGGCGCGTATCACCCTGGATCAGGCTAAAGACGTTGCCCGCGAGCTGAGCGCCAAGGGCATTCCGGTCATTGCAGTGGAGACTGAGGCAGGGCTGCCTGAAGACATACAGGTCGCGATCGAGCGCCGTGGCTGGCAGGGCCGGGTAGGTGGCGTGTACCGCAATGGACGGGCCTATATTGTCGCGGCCAATCTGGAGTCAGTCGATCGGGCCTATGCAGTGGCGCTACATGAAGTGGTCGGCCATGCCGGGATCAAAGGTGTGCTGGGCAATCGCCTGAACGGCGTGATGCGTCAGGTGTATCGGGACATGCCCAAAGACGTGCGGGACATGCTGATCAAGCGCTACGGCAAGCAACTGGATGAAATGACCAAGGCGGTAGCCGAGCAGACCGTGGGCGAAGAGTACGTTGCTATTCTGTCTGAGACGGACCCGCAGAACAGTCTGCTGCAGCGCGTCATCGCGGCTGTACGCAACTTCTTACGCCAGCGCTTCGGGGCTGATATTCGGTGGAATAAGGCGGATCTCATAAGGATGCTGGCCGACTCGAAGCGCTACCTGGCGGAAAACTATGTTGTGACCAGCGACGGTCTATTCAGCGTGGAAGCTGAAGGGCAGGACGCAGATAACAATGGCGACTTCGACCCCGGCAACAACGACATTCGGTTTAGCCTGTCTGATCAGGCCGTGACCGACGAAGCCTTGCGCAAGCTGGGTCTGAAGCCGGAGGCAGCCAAAACCCTGCGTGAGAAGATCACGGCCATGCAGACCGGCGACCTTCGCAATCTGCTGGCCGATTGGGGCAAGCGCGCCAAGGAGGGGGTATTCGACGGACTCAACGGAATTAAAGAGGCCGAGGTAGCAGTAGGCGTGACCGATCCAAACCGCCAAGGCTATGTGTCTGCGCGTATGGCTACAGGTATTGCGGACGTGATGCACGCGGTCATGCACTACGGCGCGCCGGAATGGAGTGGCGGCATCATCGCGCCGCGAGCGGACACCCGTGGCCTGCTGGACATCCTGGGCGAGCTGGGTAACGACAACCTGACCGATTGGCTGGGCTGGCTAGGCGGTAAGCGTGCGCAGATGCTCAAGAAGCAGGGCCGCGAGAATAACCTGTCCGATGCCGAGATTGATGAATTGCTGGCACTGGGCGGGGATAACGCGGCGCTGTTCGAGCGCGTGTACCGTGAGTACGCCAAGATCAACGAGGCGGTGCTTGATGTTGCGCAAGAGGCTGGACTGGTCAAGGGTGATGATCGAGCCAAGTGGGCGACGGAGTATTACGTTCCGTTCTACCGCGTGACCGAGGAAGGCCTGTTTACGGCGCCGCGTGGCAAGAAAGGACTGTCGCACCAGAGTGCCGGTATCAAGGCGCTGAAGGGCGGCAAGGTGCCGACCAATGATCTGCTCGAGAACATTCTGACCAATTGGACTAAGCGCCTGGATGCTTCGCTGAAGAACAAGGCCTTGCTTGAGGTCGTGGATAACCTGAAAGGATCAGACTATCTGACCAATCAGGATCTTAAATGGCAGCGCATGGTGGTGCCGCGCAATGAGGTGGTCAAGAAGATCAAAGGCGATCGGGTGGCGCTGGAGTTCTGGGCCGAGCAATTAGGCCTGGACGAAACGGCCAACCATCTTGAGATCGCGCATGAGCTTAACAAGCTGGATACCCGAGGCTACGAAGAGCTATGGGGCCGGGTCGCACCGACCGAGCCTGATGTCATTCGGGCGCAGCGTGATGGCAAGAGCGAGTATTACAAGGTCAACGATGAATCGCTGCTGCGCGGCCTGAAGCATATCGAGGGCACTGTATTCAATGATCCGGTGACCAAGATCGGCCGCGCCTTCAAGCGTTTGCTGACTACCGGCGTGACGGCTTCGCCTGACTTCATCCTGCGTAACTTCATCCGTGATGCGGCGCATGCCTGGGTCATCAACAAGGACGGGTACAAGCTGGGCATCGACTCTTTGAAAGGGCTCAAGCAGGCCTTTGCCGAAGATCCGGATTACCGCGACATGATGTTTTCCGGCTCGAGCTTCCAAGGCGGCTATGTGCATGGCAATGATCCCGAGGCCGCAGCGCAAATTATCCGCCGAGCCCTGGAAAAGAAAGGCATGGGCAAGGCGGCGCGCGATCGCCACATGAGTTCACTGATCACGACGCCTGCGCAGATGTCTGATCTGCTGCTTCAGGGCTGGCAGAAATACCGTGGCGTGGGCGATAAGATCGAGAACGCCAACCGTCTGGCTACCTACAAAGCATCGATTGCTGCAGGCAAGTCCAAGCGCGAGGCGGCATTCGAGGCCAAGGATCTGATGGACTACAGCCTGCGCGGTAACTTTGCGGCAGCGCAGTGGTTCACCGACGTGGTGCCATTCCTGAACGCCAGGCTGCAAGGTCTGTACAAGCTGGGTCGTGCAGCCAAGGGCGACAAGAGCCTGATCGCAAAAGAGATTGCTATCAAGGGCGGATACATTGCGGCATTCAGCGTATTGCTTGCCGGGCTCAATGGCGATGATGAGCGATACAAGGAGTTGCCAGAGTGGGATAAGGATATGCATTGGCATATCTGGCTGGGCGAAGAGCATTTCCGCATACCCAAGCCGTTTGAACTGGGCATTGTGTTCGGCACTATTCCTGAGCGCATGTTGATGGCGATGACCGGCAACCAGACAGGTGAGCAGTTGACCAGCGCTGTTGCTCGAGGCTTCTTCGAGACGCTGGCCTTCAATCCGGTACCGCAGTTCTACCAGCCGATTCGAGAGATTCAGGCTAACCGTAACTTCTTCCGCGACATGCCGATTGAGGGCATGGCCGATGAAGGGAAGTTGCCAGAAGCGCGCTATGATAATCGCACCAGTGCGCTCGGCATTGCCTTGGGCCAGGTCACCGGGCCTACGATGGGGATATCCCCTAAGCAGATTGATCACCTGATCCAGGGTTACACCGGCACGCTAGGCGGGTATGTGCTGTCGATGTCCACGCTGATCGCGGACATGGGTCAGCCAGGCGAAGCACCTGATCGCAGGCTGTCTGACCTGCCAGTGGCCAAGGTGTTGTATAGCGGCAAAGATCCGCGCTCAACCCAATACCACACGCAGTTCTACGACATGCTGGGCGAGGCTGACCAGATTTACCGGACCATGCGGTCGTATCGCGAAGAGGGTCGAGTGGATGCAGCCGAGGCGTTGATGGAGAAGGAGGGCAACAAGCTCAAGTATCGCAGCGCCCTGGGCTCGGCGCGGCAACAGTTCGGCGGCATCCGTAAGCAGATGACGGCCATCTACGACAACGAGGAAATGAGCGGTACCGAGAAGCGGCGCAGACTGAACGAGCTGCAGGATCGCAGTAATCAGTTGGCGAAGAAGATCGTCGACATGGCGGGTGCCGAGTTCTAAAGCAGGGAGGCTATGCCGAGGATGATCATGGCAAGGACGCCAATGCCGAAGAAGTTACCGGCGGCGGCGCTACGCTCTGCCGGTGATGATATGTCGTATAGCCAGTAGCCAATACCCAGCAAGATCACGCCGATAAACGGCTGGGCCATTAGGCATATCATACCCGCTACCATGAGGATGCCCCCGATCGCGGGGCGCATTACCGTATACCCATTTGCAGGCAGGCCGTTTTGTTGGCTGCGAACCCCGATACCATGCTGCCGTCGTTGGTGTGGAACTCATAGCGATAACTGGCGCCCTGGCGCATGCCGGCCATCATCACAGGGTCGACACAAGCCTCGCGCACTATCATGCCTTTAAGCTCGTTATGCAGGTCCATTATTGAGTCCGTATCCAGATCCGAGCTAGGTAGGAGGGGCATAGTTATACTGTAGGTCAGTGTATTTCCCTCGGCCACGGTATTAGTGCGCACCGCCCATTCATGCAGCTTGGCGGGCTCTTCCTTATTCAGCCTTTTGGCGGCAATCGCCAGACCCTCTGCCAATGTCTGCGGCTCTGAGGGCTTCGCTATCTGGCCGACTGCGACATAGGCGGCAAGCCCCAGCAGGGCTGCCATCGTGATATTGCGTGCTGTCTTGTTCATTGTGTCTCCCTGATTCCCTTTAGTTGACTACCAAAGCCAGTCACATAGCGTCATGGAAAATTGCTGGAGCATGCCATGAGCGCCCCTATTGTTGAGCTGATTATCCCCAAGGGCAAGACGTTTGAACAAGCCCTTTTCTATGCCGAGGGTGACGGCGCCCCTATCGAGATAACAGGGGTGCCGTCGCTGGTTCCGGTACGCATTACCATTCCTGCCCATGGCCTGCCCGATGACTGGCCTATCACGATTGATTGCGTTAACAAGCCTGAAGAGCTGAATGGCGACTATAGCGTGCGCGTAGTGGATGCAGACACCGTGAGCCTACTCGATGACGAAGGCCGTTTTGTCGTAGGTCAATGTTGGCGGCGCACATGGTCTGGTGGTGGCGTGGTGCGCTATCCGGCGCTGGCCGACCTCACAGGCTGGACCGCGCGCGCGATGTTTCGGCGGCGCATTGGCGATACTGAGCCAGTGCTGACCTTCACGACTGAGCCAGGCGCTGACGGGCAGTTCCTGGTAGATCCGGCATCCAGCACCTTTACGATGAAGCTGACCGCCGCTGCGGCTGAAATGCTGCCGCTTATATCGGGGGTATGGGATGCCGAGGCTATTGATCCATCTGGCCGCGTGTACCCCTTGGTTGCTGTAAGCCCTTTCTGCTTTGCTAATGAGGTGACCCGTGTCGAATAAAGTCATTGCTGTGCGCCAGGGTCCGGGCAAATCTGTAGTCAAAACCGCAGTGCGCGGCAGGCCCGGCCCCACCGTAGCCTCTGCCGACTTCGACGCAGATGGCCGACTGGTCATTGTGCTGGAAGATGGCACAGAGATTATGACTGATCCACTCAATCGTCCATGGGGCAGCATTGTTGGCGACATTACGACCCAGGCTGACCTGATGGCGCTATTTGGCGAAAAGGTGGATGGCGACGACTATCTGGCCTTTGTGCAGCAGGTGACGCTGGCTCTGGCGGATCGGTATAGCAAGGGCGAAGTGGATACGCTGCTGGATGAAAAGGTTGACGACACCGACGCACGCCTGAGCAATGCCCGCCCCCCAACAGGCGGCGCAGGGGGCGTACTGTCTGGCACGTTCCCGAACCCCGGCTTTGCTGTGGATATGGCCACGCAGGCGGAGTTGGATGCCGTTGCCGCTGCAAAGATCAATCTGTCTGCTATTGCCGATAACCTGATCACGAACGACCCGGCACGCCCTCTGAGTGCAAATCAGGGTGTTGTGCTGAAAGGACTGATCGACAACATCGAGACACTGCTCAACTCCGACAATATCAACCTCGATACCCTGCAAGAGATTGTTGACTTCATCGAGTTGAACCGGGCCACGCTGGATGCGCTCGGCATAAGCAATATTGCCGGGCTGCAAAACGCGCTTGATGCCAAGGTCGATAAGGTCGCCGGCAAACAGCTAAGCACCGAGGACTACACGACTAGCGAGCAAACCAAGCTCGGGGCGCTGCCTACCAATGCTGCTCTTACCACTACGCTGTCGGGTAAAGCCAGCACGGGTGACGCAAGATTCACCGACGCCCGCGAGTGGACAGCAGCGACGGTAGACCAAGCCGAGGCCGAGGCAGGTGCAGCGACTACGCGGCGGGCTTGGACAGCGCTGCGAGTGCGGCAGGCTATAACGGCTTGGTGGAATGGCATCAGCTCGGTATTTGGGCGCGGCCTTGTTGCCAGTGCTGATGCTGCTGCGGGGCGGAGTGCGTTGGGGCTGGGGAGCGCAGCAATCCGCACGGCACTCGGAACAACGGGCTCGCTTTATAGTCGAGACAGCATCATCGGAGCCGTATCTCAAGTGGGCGGCGTACCTGTCGGGGCAATAATTGAGATCGGGAGCAATGCAAACGGCAATTTCATTAAGTATGCAGACGGCACTTTGATCTGCTACGCGAGGGTTCTTGTGAGCTTTTTCGCATCATCCAGCGAACTGCGCGGCGCTTGGACTTATCCGGCAGCCTATGTTGGCTCGCTGCCTGTTGTGATTCCCGGCACTGGGCAGGTAAGGCGCGGCGGCACTGGGTTCATTGTTTTCTGGAACGCAGAAGCACCGGCAGCGGCAGGCTCGATCACGTCTTTGCCGCTTAGGGCGCGGAGTAATGCGGGATTTGCTTCGGGGGACGTTTGCGATTTTGAACTGGTGGCTTACGGGAGGTGGTACTGATGCTGACAGTTAATTTTTCGCCATTAAGGTCTGACGATGATCAGCCGACTGTATCTTACGTTGCGCCAGTGTTGACCATTGATGCGGCAGCATACGACCTATCAGAGCTTCCAGACGGCTACACGGCTGATCATCCTGTGCTCGGCAAAGTGTCACGATCAGGGGGTGACTACG
>Ga0314855_100009_pt1 | contig 59876 bp, 111 predicted proteins | sample 2018CB1WmetaG_FD_203636 | JGI IMG/M metagenome (GOLD analysis project Ga0314855, IMG submission 203636) | Cryopeg brine viral communities from Beaufort Sea near Barrow, Alaska, United States - 2018 CB1W | ecosystem: Environmental > Aquatic > Marine > Coastal | place: USA: Alaska | collected... | reverse complement strand
CAAGCATTTCCTATCATCTTTTTACGTTTTGCTTCCGTGAAACCCATGGTGTGATTATCTTCTATTGTTTGGAGTCGTTCACATTCAAGGGCATTGAGCTTGATTATTTTACCGTCGATAAAGATTCCTTGGTTACATCCTGTGTTCAGGGTGTTCGATTTTTGATGTGACACCCTCCCCCTGCGTGTTTTTGAAGTAGGGAAATCAAGGTTCACCACATCGTAATTTGAAACCGTTAAATACCCTTTTTTGGTGGCGTTTCGAACACGATATTCCCCATCCTCGAACCACATAAAATCACTATCCACATTGGCGAAATCGGTATTGTCCATGTCCATGACATCCTTGATTGAAATATCCTTGTCCACATAAGGATCTATTGGAATGTTAGTCCATATCAAACGCTGCCTTTTTTGTGCGGAAAAATACTTTGCATCCATCAAAACAGGCTCTAGTCCAATATGTTCCGATATGATATTTTGCCATTCCTTTTTCATCACCACGTTCTCGAGCAAGAACTGGATATTGGGGTTTACTTCTTTTAAATCTTTCAAGATCCTCACATACTCGAAGAACAAACCCGACTTTCCATCAAATCCCGAATTGTCACCCGAACGGCTGAAACTCTGGCAAGGGGATCCGCCTATGCACAAATCAGCAAAAGGCAGATTTTCAGTTACCACGTCTTTCACGTTACCTAATTGCAATGTGTTGGGAAAACGTCTTTGGGTGACTTCGATGGGGTCTTTTTCTATTTCAGAAGCGAGGTATTTACCTACGTTTACACCTGCTGTTTCAAGTGCTAATTGGCCGCAGCTTATCCCGTCAAATAAGGATATTACGTTTATGGGAGGTTTGTTCATATTTGGGGTTAAATGTTAGTTAAATTCGATTCCTTTGGTTTTTAAATAAAGTTTTGCCCAATCGTGCTTGTTTATAAACTCACTAGCTTCTTTGGTGGGTCTTGATCTTCCGTAAATATTTGCATAGAGCCAGATTTTCTGCAATTTCAAATATTGTTCCTCGTTCATAATATCGTTCAAAATCCCGTGTTTGCCCGTGAATTTTAGTTTCTTGATAAAGGTCTTTGATTCTCCAAAACCTCTTAAATAGTCCATTGAAACCCCATTGTTAAAGTAGTTTACCAAATACGTAAACTTACATCCGCCGTCCAAATCTGAATTTGAGTGCATTGTGAAATCTATTTTATCTACCTCGATCTGGTCACTGACCTTGATTTTCGGGGTTCCCTTGGCGGTCAACGGTAAATCTTTTGGCTTATAAAAATGTTCCGCTATTTTCCATTTAGCGTCCAGTGTTGAAATTCCCAAAAAGAAGGCAAGGTCGTTGTAACTGAGTGTTTTAATCTGTTTTGTGGTTTTCATATTTAAGGGGTTTTTAAAGGTTGATTTTAAATTAAAGCGCAGTTATGTCCTGCTTTCACACCGCAAGTAATACACCTATTGCTATTGTTATCGTTAATCCTATTACAAACTAATGGTTTTATTTGGTGGTTAACTACCATTAATTCTAAGTTTTTAACTGCGTTCATTGCTATAATTACATCATCGTATGTAAACAATTCATAATTATTCCAAAGTTCACCTCCTTTTTTTCTGTCCTGTACAGGCTCAATATTTAGTCCTTCAAAAATCTTTTCTATTTTCATTATGTTTAATTATTAAAATAATTGTTCTTGGGCTATTTTGGTTATGGATTGTAATACACTTTTTCTTTCTGCCGTGCAAATTGTATCGTTATGATGTCCACCGTGAGCCACCAAAACAATTTCTTCCATAACAAATCCCCTTGTTTTACCTATCCCTTGTGAGTTCCATCCGAAGCAAAGTACCATCCCGTTAGGTTTTAAAATCCTAGCTATTTCTATCTTCATATTCGACCAAAAACTCGCCTGTGTTGTTTGCATATTCACGGTTTTTCCAAGTTTTTTATAACACTCACTTACTTGCCTAGGACTGTATGGCGGGTCAAAAAATACCAAATCCAAACTTTCATCTTCAAATGTTTTTAAGAAGTCTATCGCATCTAGATTAAACTCAGTTCCCATTTCAGGGTCTAAATCATTCACATATTTAGCAATCCTGTTTCTATTTGCGAAAGGGTCGGCAGATTCTAAATTTTCTGAATTATAAAATTGTATAAATTCCTTTATTGGTTTTATATCAAACGTGTTTCCGTTTGGCATTGCCCATTCTTTACTTAATTTCATACTTATTTAATGTTATAAAAAGTTTTAAAAGCTTCCAATTCACTTTCAGACTTCACCAATTTCCTAAGAAAATCTAGCATCGATAGTTCCTTTGCTTTCAATATCACCTTCTTGTTTTTAGGCTCAACTAGTTTTTTTAATTCCAACTTTATCCCAGATGATTCTTCCCTTGAAACAGGCTTTTTCTCGTTTAGCTCCATTTCCAACAAAATTACCGCAGATTCCATCAGTTTTTTCTTGTAAGCTACTTCTTGATTTAAATAGCCTCTTTCGTACAATTCTTCATAAACGAACACATAGTCCCGATTGATGGTTTGATGCTCTAAGAAACGTTCCAGTACATTCCTGACGGCATTTGAAACAGACTTCGCTTTGTCTTCTTCGGAAATAGTTTCTGTTTTTACAGTGGCGGAGATGTTGTGGATTCTTTTGATTTCGCGTTTGTGCTCTACCCACTTAGTCAAAATCGTATTGACGTAATCTGCGTTGAACAATTGGAAATGCTGTGTTTTTTCTCCTAAATCCCCGTGCCTCTCTAATTTGAAGGCATAGGCAAGCTCGTCCAATGACAGGTTTTTGTATTTTCTTAAAATCAAATCCTTGACGTCTTTTTTGTCGAAGTCTGAAATATCTTCTTTGATTCCCGCCGCGTAGGAAATCACGCTTACCATCTGTGCTAATTGCCTTAAAAAATCATACTCGGGAATTTCCCTGATTTTCATTTGATTGTTGATCGTGTCCTTGATAAATCCTATCCCTGATAAGGTTTGTTTGTTCTCGCTGTAAATCTGTAATTTGTTCATAATTTTATTTTTAATTTATTAAACCCATCCCTTCGCGTTGTTTGCTGCGGCAAGCGACCTTTTATCGACTTTTATTTGTTTAATCGGTCTTGCTTTTTCATTGAAAACAACCACATACATAATTCCGTCTTTGTTTTTTTGCCTTAATTTATTCATTGTCAGGAAATTTTTTGCCCAAAAATCATCTTCCCTTGTTTTTTGCGTTATTTCTGAAATGACATCGAAAGGTATTTTTTCTATCCTGTTCAATTTTTCGATAGTTTCTAACCATCCTTGTTCGAGTTTTCCGTTTGGGTGTAAATGCTCAGGGAAAAAGTTAAGGCAATTTTCGTAACAATTATAAACTTCCTCGCTGAAACCTTTTTGCGCAACTTTTGGAAGGGTTTGTTTTTTTGGTTTTTTTAATTCATTAAGCCCTTCGGCTTTAAAATCTTCGTTGTCCGAAACTTTTGTTTCGGGCTTTTGTTTGTTTGTTTTATTATTTATATTATTATCACTAACAGTAACACTCTCACTTACACTCTCACTAACAGTAACACTATCAGCGATTTTTGCGACAGGATTATCGCACTGCGATGTTTTGCGATGTTTTGCGATGTTTAATGCTTCTTCCAAAGTTATCTTTTCTTCTGAATATTGTTGGTAAAGGTCTGGTTGCCACCTCTTTAAATTACCTAAAACAGCCGCATTGCTTTTTCCTTCCATTCGGTGTTTGTACTTCCTTAAATCTCTTTTAAGGGTTTGTTTAATCGGAATAAACAATAATTTTGTTATTTGGTCAGGGGGTTCAGGATTTTTATCGGACACATATTTGAAAATATGCTTGATAAGTTTACCTGCCTGTTCGTCTGAAACTTCATCCCAAAGTTCGTCTTGGTCAGTGTATAAAACAAAAGAGTTTTTACCTTCTGCCATAATTCGGGGGGAGTTGGGGTTCGTTCATAGTTTATATCTTTACTATTTGTTAAATTTTTATGCCAAAAAAAATCATCCTTGGACGAAGGTAACTCCGTCAATAATCACTTTTTTCAACATTCCTTCCTTTAGTTTTTTATATACCGTTGGCTTGCTCATATTCCAATGTCGAGCGTAGTTCTCAACGGTTTTTAATGTGGTTCTATCAATTTTCAAACTTTCCATTCTGTCAGTTATTCGTTGTTAAAAAACCCTGCTTCCGATGTGGGGGATAGAAACAGGGATTGTTAAATCTATGTTAGCATTGCTAAACTACAATATTTATTTTAGTTAAAATTTTGTTTTTGGTAAAAAGTAGTATTTTCCCCTACAAATAATTTAAAAAACAAGTATTATCTTTGTCAAAACACACCTATGGATTGCTCCAACAATTATTAGAAAGTGTTCCCAGTGGTTCTCTGGAGGGGGGTTGCCACTGGGTTTTATTTAATTTTTACACAATTCATCGAAAGAAGATATTACTTTTTGTAGTCTGGCATTTTCTTCTTCAAGTTCGGTGATTGTTTTAAGGCAGTATGATATGAAGTCCATAGTTTTAAGGTTAAAATAATTCTAAATTATTGTTTTTGATTTCTATTTCTGATTCTTTGTTCTTGTGCCATTGGGCGATCCTTGCTGTTCCTTTATCAAAATATTCCTGTACCTGCTCCATACAAATATATTTTCGGTCTGTATTCAAACAAGCAATTGAGGTAGTGAAACTTCCTGCGCAATTATCCAAAACAGTTTCTCCTTCATTGGTGTATGTCTTTATTAAATTTTCCATTAATGGAATGGGTTTTTGCGTGGGGTGTAATTTAGAATCTACATTATTTGCTTTCGTATATTCTAAAATTCCTTTAGGATAATATTCATCATTATATTTTTCTTTAGTGCCGCTATTTAGTGGTTGTTCATGTGGAGAGTAATAACCCCCTTTTTTCCTCATTTTACCTTTTGTCATTTGAGGATAATAATGCGATTTATCGTGATTGAATACAGATATTTTTTCATAATCAATCAAAGGCATAGATTTTACTGCCCTAAAATTACCTGCCTTTTTTTTATTCCAAATCCAATCATATTTATAATTCTTGATATTACTCATTCGCAAAGCAGATGAAAAAGGCTCACTTCCAAATAAAACAATAGCACCATTCTCTTTAATTATCCTGTTGTAATTTTCCCAAAGACCATCTTCACTATATTCCGCCCAATGTGACAAAGCATCAGCATAAATCCCTTTTTCAGATTTAAACCAATCAATAATAAATTCATCGAAATAAACCCCATTTATATTCTCACAAAAAGGAATTACCGTGTCCCACTTACATTGAGTCGTACCATAAGGCAAATCACAAAGTATCATATCAATACTCCCTGATGGAATATCTTTCATTAGTTCAAGGCAATCGCCAAACAATGCTTTATTCATAATTATAATTTTAAGGTTTTAGTTTGCGTATTTTAGTTCGCGTTGTTTGCGTTTATAGAATACATTTGCCAATTTTAGGAAATCTTCAATGTCATTGGGCGGAAGCATAAAAACCTTCTCCACAATCTCATGTTCCACTCCTAACCTTTGTTTGAGTGCGGATAGTTCTTTTTGGTGCTTCTTGGTGACATCGAATAGTTTCACCCGGTATTCGTTCTTCACCTCGTCCAATGAATTTACGGACATAAAAGTCTTGAAATTATACACTTTTTTTATGGATTCTTTTAATTCGATGTACGTGATGGCATAGTTCCTGAAATAATGTTTGTTTAACGAGGATTCAAATGTTTTTAGTCCGTGTCTGTAAGTTACTCGGTCTTTGTTGACGGTTTCTGCGATACTGAGTTCTGTTTCTTCCCTGCAATACAAGTTGCATAATTTGTAATAAATCATCCTGGGGCATATAAATTCCCTTTTTCTCGATGGGTCTGATAGGTCAATTTCAAAATATTCTTCTACGATGTGTTTTATTGTAGTGCTTTTCATCTTTAAGGGAGTTGAAGGTTATGATATTGTTTCAAAATAAAATTTTACAGTTCTATTGATTTCTTCAATCAATCCATAAGATTTTGCCATCCTGTAATTACTGCTATAATTATTCAGCCTTTCCGTTTGTAATTGTATCTGCTCCCTAAATCCCTCGACAGTAAAAGTTGATTTCCAAAGGTTACATCGTTTGCAAGATGGGTTATAATTTTCTATTGTGTCATCACCTCTTTTTATTCCCATTCTGTCCAATTGATAATCCGTATCGTTCCTGTACAATGGTTCGATGTGATCTATTTGCATTTTTTTTAAAGGAATTTCATCCCCGCAATACGCACAATGACCATCATATTTATCGTGAACAATTTTTCTGTTTGATTTCTTCATTTTAATTTTTTAGGAGGTTGAGGTAAATTTCCTTGGCTTTTTGCTTAGCCTCTGGTTTTAAATGCCATTGACCGAAACGTGCCGATCTACCGTATTTGTTTGTTACGCTCACCATATCAGTTGCGATAGGCAGGCCAATGCGCCTCAATTCGCTGATCCTCGCCTTGATATTGAGGATGCCAGTATCAGCCATCATTTGCCTCACGGAAATAAAATCGTTCAACAGAAGCTCTCTAAATACTTCCTGTAATTGGGAATTGGGGAGGGGGAGGTTTTTCATAATTTAGTTTTTAAGGTTTAAATATTACTTTAATGTTTTTTAACCACATAACATCTTGTAAATGCAATAGCGTTTTGACGGTATGTTCCCGACATCAATGTCGTGGATATACGCTACCGACATTTACAATAGGCGTTATTTGCTGTTCACATCATTTATAAAATCCTTCATCAAGCCCTCTATGATGTTTGATGGAATAACGCCCAATGATGCGCAGGATTTCTCAAAGGCTATCTTCGTCCTTCGGGAGAGGGAGAAGCATTGGGGGAGTTTCTTGTCCAAAGGGTGTGCTTTGCGGCTCATTGGGTGGGATATTGCAATTCATCCTTAACTTCTTGCCAATAAGTCATTCCTACAAAATCATTCTGTTTTTCATTATCTAATATTATTTCATCTACTGCAATTAAAGCGCACTCTCTTGCCTGATAAAATGGTCTATTTAAGATTGGTGTTGCCGTGTCTAATTGATTTTTGTATTTCTCAATCAATTCTTTTGCTTTTTCTTTTGGTGTCATAATTTAAGGTTTTGATTGTTTTTAATAAATTCCTAATTGGTTGTTGATTTCTTCTCTTAATTTTATCCGCTGTTTCACGCTTCGAGGCTCTAAAAGATTGTCGTTTTCTTTTTTAAGGGCATTGGAAATTTTTCGGGCTTTCAGATAAAATGCGTGGTACTGGATATTTACATATTTAACCTGTTCTCGGTGGTTTTTTGCTTCGAGCAGACCGTCGTAGTATTCCTGACCGTATTCTTCGACCAATTTCTCACGTATCAAGGAGTCATCCTGTTCCCATTTATTCGATTGGGCTGACTGGCGATGAATATTATTGAGGTCAAAACGAATGTTCGGGTTGTTTTTTTTGCTGAATACGTGCCCCCCGTGAATCTGTCCTTTTTGGTTCCTTGCCAAGCATAAAAGACCATGGTCTATATACCTCGCTATCTTTTGAATTTCGGTTTGGAGATTGTTCTTCCAGTTGGTGATGTCTTTTTTGATTTCCTCTTTTTCCACTTTCCAATCCTTTTTAGCTTTCTTTTTCCGTGCGTCCTGTGTGTATTCATAGGCGCATTTAGGAGAGCAGACCATTTGAAGTGGTTTAGTGGGTTGGTATTTTTCTTTGCACCATTTACAGGTTTTGATTTTTAATTTTGGAAAATCCATTTAGGAGGGTTTTTAAATGAATCCCTCGGTTAAGGGCACTTGGTAATATTGTTATTTACTTTTGGTCGTATTGGTCTGCCGCTGACAATGGTTTTTTCTCAATGCGCCATCCCTGAATTGATATAAATATACGTTCAGGTTTTCCCTCTGGTTGCCATCTATTTCCTTTCAAGTTGAAATCTATTGAAACATCTTCACCGGGCAAAAAACTATCCAGTAATTCGCATTTATCCTGAACAAACTCAAATATTAAAGGCTGTGCATATTCTCCTTCTTGGGTCAATGCGACCATTTCACGTTTTCTGAATCCGTTTGCACCGTAAGTGTTAATTTCTCCGATACTCTCAATTGTTACGTCTATTGTCATAGTTTATAGTTTTACTATTTTACTTATTAATTTAAATTTCTTTTGTTGATATGCTATTTCTGCTTCTGCTGATGTGTTATATCTTCCTAAATGGATATTTTTACCATCAACCATTATTTGAGAAATAAACTTATTAGAATTTTTATCAAAAGAATATCCTTTAGAATCCCTATTCAATCCATTTAATTGTCGGCTAGCTTCTCTTAAGTTTGATATTCTATTATCTGTTTTTATTCTGTTTATATGGTCTAAAGTATTAACCAATTCTCCATATACCGAATACCAAGCAAATTGATGTCCATAAAGACGGTATGTTACGTTATTTTCCCAAATACCAAAGTAAATATATCCTTGATTATCCTTTGCTTTTAACACCTTTCCCTTAACACCAATTATTTCTCCACTTAATGGATTGTATGTAATACCTTTTTTAATCGCTAAATGAATTTTATCTATTCTTTCCATAATAATCAATTAAAAAAAGCATTAAGCAATCCATCAATAGACGGCTTTATTAATCTGTAAGATTCTTTTTTGCTTTCTGTAATATCATCTTCGGTCAATGTAAACCAGAATAATAACGCTAAAGGAATATTAAGAGCATTAGTGATTTTTTCAAGAACCTCGATACTCGGTTTCTTTTTGTTGTTCTCAATGGAGGATAAATAACTTTGTGTGATTCCTACTAATTCGCAAAATTCATTTTGTTTAAACCCTCCTTCTTTTCTAATTATTTTAATTGATTTACCTAAGTCCATAATATATTGTTGTTTAGATTATTTACCAAAGGTAATAAATTATTGCCAATAGAAGATATTTAGAAGCGTTTATTAAATTATTATTTTTGCGTTTAATTTTACATCTATATGGGTTAAAACCCTTGTGTTTACTATACCGTTTACAATTGTTTCAAATTGTTTACTTATTTTCATTTCTAAATCCACTTCGGGATATTTGTTCGTAAAATCCATTATTAAAAGCCTGATGTCGGCTTCAAGATTTTCTTTGTCGTCTGATAGTTTCAAAATGTTCATAAAATTACGTTTTTAGATTGACATTAATTTTTCCGTTAAACCAAAAGTTTTTGGCTGTCTATTTGTGATTGAAGTTGTTTAAAATATTTTCTTCCGATAAGCACACGGTCGATTATTTCTTGTTGTTTTTTAGCAGAATAATAGGTGGCTCGCTCGACAATTCTTCTGCTCATAATGATATCCCATTGGTTTCTGTGCCATTCTTCTTTTTGTATTTCCATAATATGCGCGTTTTGATCTACAAATCGGTCATAATCAAAAATCATCATTTTCTCGATATCCCGACACAACCGAATGTACTCATCGTAGTATTTGCTTCCTTCTTCATCAGGCATACGATCTTTCGTTTTTAAGGCAAAGTAATGTTTTTGTTTTTCCTTAAAAACTGCATCTTCCGTAGCGTTTACCAAAGCGTTCACCGTCCACCATTCATCCGCCCCTGTCAAAAAGATATAGCCGTGGTTCTGCCAATCGTTCGGTTTTGACAATGCGTCGTCAGGAAAAGGCATCGTCTTTAACTCCCAAGCGGTTTTTGTATCAAATCCGATTTTCTTGTTGACCCCCTCTATTTCTGCTATAAGTGGGTTTATATCTGGTTCTCCCGAAAGGTACTCATTGTACAAACGCACATCGTTCTTTTTAAAATACGTTCTGATGCCATTTGAGTTTCGGTATTGTTGGTACAGAGTGATACTTTCTTCTTCCTGTTGTAACCCCTTAACCAAATATTTTGTGGTCATAACGAAGTTCCTGTCCTCGGATTCTGCCCTGAAAATCTTACGTAATTCAGTCTGCATCCCTTTAGGCAATTCTTGTTCTTCGTGGGTTTTTATAAAGGCGGAAAGTTTTTCTTCCTTTGCATCCGTCCATTTTATTTTATTATTATTGATGTTTACCCCTGTTTTCTTTTCGTTTTTCAACTCCTCCATATCGGAGAGTTGTTTTTCAGTGAGCCCGATATTTCCGCCCATAATAAGCGATAACTGTGAGCACCTAAAGCGGTATTTGTCCCAATCTATTTTTCTCATTGTTTTAAGGTTTAATAGTTAATCTTCATCTTTTTTAAAATCGCCATCCGCATCACAATGAGCAGGTGGATAACCGTGTTTTCTGATATTCCAATGCCTGAGCGGTCTGTTGATGGCAATAAATATCACTTGGGCGGGTATTACGAGTATAAGGGCAACCATAAGCCAATAGCCTACGAACTTCCAAAATCCGCCACTGACACTTTCCTGTATAATTTGATGTATCGTTTCCATAATTTTTAATAGTTAATAAGTAATATGTGTTTCATCCCAATGTAAATAAGTCCTTCCGATAGGCATTGGGCACGCAAAAACGCTTCAAGTTGTGCTTTTTCTTCCCTTGTTTTATGGGTGGGCGAGGTCATATTCTTTGCCCTTGCGTTGTATAATTTACACACCTTGGCAATGATTATTGTCCGTTGTGCGTGGGTCATTGAGGGGGATTTTACGCTCATAGTTCTCGTTGTTTTAGCATTGCATCGGCTATTGAGTATGCGTATGATGCGATTGAACTACTTGTTTTCTTGCCTGTTCGTATGATTTCATTTCCCGATAAAATCCCGGCCAATGCTTTAGCTGCGAAGTAATCGCGAAGGGTCATTCCTGAGGGGTGATCTTCTTCTCGCACAGCACCTCTTTCAATAGCATAACTTGATAATGGAAATGCGTTTGGGTTTTTAGTTTCACTCATAATTCAGGTTTTTATTTAAGTTCTTTTTTGATTTTTATTTCTTTCAGTTTCAGATTAGCCTTGGCGACTTCATCTGTTACGATTTCTTTTGCCCAAATAAGGCTTTCTTCATCACTGACAAATGCCACGATCTGCAAATGAAGTTCTTTTACCAAATCCTCTTTATCAACAACCCCTATCGCATAATCGAAATCTTCCCTTGTTTTTAAATTGGTCATTACATCTGCCTGACGTTCTGCTTCGTGGTCGACTTCGGGTTCAAGTTCTTCATTGTCCAAATAAGAAATATCTTCTATGTTTTCGGGGTCATTGACCGCGGCTTGGTCGTTCCTTACTGCGATTTGAAGCTCGGTTGAAAGTGGTGCTTTTTTGCTTAATAGTAATTTTAAAACCGTTTTTTCAGCCATAAGATCAAACTCTGTAACCCATAAACCTGAATTTCTCTTGTACATTTGAGAATACTTTTTCCCGTGCGCTTGGACTTCATCAAGGCTCATATAATGCGTATCTTCATATCCATTGATAAGGCTCATAAACGCCACGTAACCGATTGTTTTTTTATTTGCGCGTTCTTTGTCGTCCTGAATCCAATCCCAATCTATTTGTCCTGTCAATCGGTTTCTGTGGATCATTTCACCTTCTTTAACATCGGATGTTTTTAAAAATTTGAATTGGCCGGAACGCTGCGCCAATTGTACGTACCCTTTAACCCCAATTTGGTAGGTGGCTTTAGTCCCAAAAGGTATAATATAACTATACCCAAGCATATTATTTATAGGTAAATTCAAGGTGGCTGCGGTCATTGCGGCTCCAACTATGGAGGCGGGTTCGCATTTTGATAATGCAGGAGTTTGCGCTATCTGTATTACAGAAGTTGCGAAAGTCGCCGCATTTTTCCCAAGTATTTCTTGAAGCCTACCTTTTACATTTTCAGATTCCAGAATACTTTTTACTGATGTTGTTTTTACAATGTCTGCCATAATTATTTTTATTTAGTTGTTAATTCGTTCATTATTATATCGTGTGATTTGTTTTTGGGGTTCAATAAATTCATTTTGTGAACCATTTTTGAAGCCATAATATTAAAGTAATCTACCCAAACACCTTTCCCTTCGTTAAAGGATTTGTTTGTTTTATTGACCCGATCAGTAATCTCGGCAACGGTCATAAATAAATATTGTTCCTCACCACTGATCAATTTAAAATAAGAAAGAAACCCTTTAACTTCATCATCTATTTTTACCTCGGTGACAAAATGCTCTTTAAATTTACCGCTTCTGTCCGCTAATTCCAAAAGACCTTTGTACGTCAAGAAAAGACTCCCGTCTGGCATTTTATGTGCTAATCCTGGATTTTTCATAATTTCTAAGTTGTTAATTGATTTTTTAAATTGCTCCATCCCCTACCATCCCTAATTCCTTTTCCTGTATGCCATCCTGAATAGGGATAGTAAGAAATTTTATTGTCATTGAACAGAAAATCAATTCTCGAATCGGTTACTAAAAGTATTTCTAATCCCAATTCCTTGATTCTGCCCAATGCTAAATCTTTCCTTTTAGGCTCTAATTTATCTTGCCTTTCTTTGTCTAATCGTGCCATATCTTACTTTTTAGGGTTTTTCTGTTTACTGCGTTGTACCTCACATTGTTTTATGATGTACCTCTCGCTCCGCCAATAATGCACATCTGAGTTCTTAGAGAGCCTTTCCCATAGACCTGAATAAGTTAGGATTTTACCTTTGTCCTCGATATTGGCCGAAACAAGTTCTTTTAAACTTCCGTAAGTACTTGGGGTGTCGGTTACTTTTCCCAAGCGTTCCAAATCTATTACTACATATACGTTCATTTTTTATTTTTTTTTAGTTGTTAGTTAAGCGGAATGAGTATCTGCCATAATTATACATTCATCACCGTTTCTAGTGAGTTCATTACAAGTGGAATATTTTTCATGTAACCAAGGATTTTTACCTCCATCATTTTCTTCACTTGAGTACTCGTCTGCATATTCTCTGGCTTTTTGGGCTGTTTTTGCCCGAACAACAAACCCAAAAGTTTTATCGTACCAAGGCTCCCATGGGTTGTCGTTTTTAAGTAAATCTTTTCTTGGTCTTAATTCAAATAATTTCATAATTAAAGGTTTTAGGTTATTGCAATATCCCCCTTGATTTGAGGATCAGTTCATAATGCTGTTCATTGGTCAGGGCGTTGATTTCCTCCTGTGCCATTGGTTTTCCATTTCGGTCAGCAGATTCTACCCACTGATCGTCTGATGGTGTTTTGCTCACTACAATATTGTCGATGTTTTCGTAATTCATAATTAAATATTTTTTTCTAATTCAAAATAAGCATTTAATTCAGATCTAGATGGTTCTGGATTATGCCTAATTGCTGCATACGCTAGCGATGCAACTATCTCTAATTCCTCAATTCGCTTTGCGGCGTATTTGGAAAGGTGGTCATCCCTGAGCAATAATTGTTCTTTAACCGACTTATTCATTGCGGTACTTGTTTTGATGTTTGAGTAGTCCATTTTTTAAAGTTTTTTTAATTCATTATTCAGTTTTACCTCCTGAAAATAACGGTTCATAAAATCGGTTTCCATCATACCGAGTTCGTTAAATTTTTTACCGTTCACCGTCCAATGCCCGTTTTTTATTTTTATGTGGAGTTTCATTGCTTTAAGGTGTTAAAAGTTCTGGGTTATCAAAAATGTTCCCCACTTTTTTAGGGTTTTCTGAAAAAGACAATAAAATAGAGTCTTGTTTATTTTGCCTAATTAAGCAAGTATTTCCATTTCTATATTCAACAATTCTGACAGTTTCACCGTGTTGAACGAGGTCGTTAATGTAAATTTCTTGTTCAGTTTTAATTTTACCTATGTACTGACCTACTGTTTCAGGATCAACAAAATGATATGTATTACTTGTGGCCTCCTCAAATGGTTGGTAGTAAATTCTATATTTTTCTTGTGGGTCTTTTACTAAAAAACCGTAAACCCATTCTCTATTGTCAATTCTTTTTCCTCTGAATTTTATTGTTCTCATTTCTTTCGTTTTTTACTTAGGTTGAACATTTCGATTTCTATGATACTGCGAAGTGCCTGGTTGAGTTGTTTTTGTACTCCTTCGTATTTTTCCCGCAGTTCATCATCGTCCGGGTTGTCTTTGTTGAAGGTTTTTAGTTCCTCGACCACTATTTCTAATACATCGCACATTTCAAATTGAAGGTCAACGGTCGTTGTTCCTGTTCGGTGGTGTTTCATATCGATAGGTTTTTAATTGCAGTGGCGAAAGCGGTGTTAAATTCTTCCTCGGTGCAAGGTTCTGAGCCGTCCCTAAAAGCTGATTCGGCTGTATTTGATTGTAAGATATAATCATTATACGCCTTAAATAAAACTACTTCAATAGCTTTATTTTCGTCGAGCACCTTATAATATCGCACTCCATCTTTTCTGAAACAAGGGATTTCAAATTCCACTTCTTTTTTAGTGGTGGTGGTTTCCATTACCTGTATTTTTATTGTTTTCATTTTCTAAGGTTTTAAGGTTTTAATTATTCATTTGTTCCAGTTGCTTTGAGCCATTTCCCTATTCCGTCGTTTATTTTATCTGAATACCATTGGCTCATTTTTTTTATTTTAGGCTGGAAAACCGTTTCAAAGACGTTTTTTTTATCGGGTTTCATTTGGCGGGTTTTAGTGTCCATTGTAAAGCTAAACTCTTGACTTCTACTTGTCCAATCTTAATATCGTAATTTATATATCCTCTTTCAGCTTCTTTCTTTAGGAAATTTATTTCTTCTGTGCAATTTAAGATTTCTGCTTTTATTTGTTTAGGTGTTTTCATAATCTAAGTTTCTAATTTGTGTCCAATTTAGTTTACTTTGTATTAATATACAAGTAATGTTCGTTTTATTTTAAGAAATAACCAGTAGAATCCCGCCAATGCCAGCGAGCATCGAGAGAATAAGACAGCCAAGTGCTATCAATGTGTTTTTGCGTGAATTTCCTCGTAAGTCCATCTTTTTATTTGTGGTATTTAGAACCCTTGTTCGGGTAATAATTTTTGGTTATTATTTTTTCGTCCAATAAGTTGTCGGCTATATCCACATAAGGATTTGTAAACAACATTGGCTCAGGATCAAAAGGGTTTTGTTTTTCCGCTTCCACGATTTTAATTCCCCTTTCCATTTCTAATTTTTTTATCATTGAAGTTCCTAAATTTGAACATCCTATAATTGCTATTTTTTTCATAACTATTTTTTAAGTGGTTTGATCCATCCCAATTTTAAGGCTTTTTCCGTGGCGTTCTTTTCGTTCAAAGCCCAAAGGTGGTTCTTATCGAAAAAGTACCGTGTGAGTCCTTGATTTCGTTTTTGGCGTACCTTTGCGGCTTCGTCCCGTCGTTTTAATTTGTTTAGTGCTTCCTCTACTGTTGGTAATTTACTTGTTTCATTGGCCGAGAACAGGCTGGTGAACATTTTGAATAATCCTTTTTTATTTCCCATTGGTTATTGTTTTAAATCGTTGTTTTTGTTAGTTCGTTTTTTACATCCATACCAACACTATTGAAATTATCAAGGGTTTCAATAGTATCTTCTATAATGCTTTTTAAGGTTTGTTTATGCCGTATTTTTACAGGGATCACGCCCCCGCTTGGTGCAATTACTCGAATCATTTTCATTGTTTCTCCTGAGTTTAAATAGTATTCCTCACGTTCCACTATTTTTAATTCAATGCCGTTGTAGTCGAATTTCTTTTTAATTTTTTCAGATAAGATTTCCATTTTTTGGTTTTTTAAATTTGTACTTTTTTATTCTCCATTAGTTTTTTAACGTCGTAATCCCTTCGCATATCCCAAACGGTTTGCAGGGCTTTTCGTACCTTTTTTTCTAGGGTTTTCTGCCCCTTAAAATCATCGGGGTACATTTCTACCAAAAGAGACTCAACCCCTTGCAATTTGGTTTCAAATTCCCTTAAACGTTCGTAATTTATCGCGTTTGTGATTGTTTGTGCTTCCATTTTTTAAGGTTTTTTAAATTCTGTTTTCAAGTTCGTGCTGCATTTGCCATCCCATGCAATTTGTTATTCTATATTCCCACCCTTCGCCATCAATACATTTTTTATAGTCAATTACTCTTTGCGCGGGTTTGTTTTTATTTTCTTTAGTAAATTCAGTATTGGATTTCCACCCAACCATATCACCTTTTGTAAATTTCCTTTTCATAATTTCCTTTTTATTTTCGGCGTTTACTGTTTTAAAATCGCCATTTTTTAAATGTTGAATTGTTTTGTTCATTGGTGGGAGGTTTTTATTTTAGATATTAAATTCCTTACATCTTTTAATCCCCAGTAAAAAAATATTCATTTCTTCATAACTCAAAGGTTGCGTTATTGAAGTGGTATTTTTTACAAGGATGAATTTTGTTCTTTTTCTTAAATCATCAAATTGATAGTATTTTACGGTCAATTCAAAGTTGTCTGCGAAGTTCTGTAAACTTCTTATTTGTGCATCTATGATCATTTTTAAGGGTTTTTAAATTGATAGTATTTTTTCGCATTGGAGCTTGCATTTATAAAAGTTTTCGCCCCATAATTCTTTATATTTATTGGCCAATTCTTCAACCGATAAAAGTTTTTCATAATAAGGCATCAATGAATTTGCCCCAACTATATCCCAGGATTGCCCGGGATATTCTTTGTGTTTTTTTGCGCAGTATCTCGCATAGGTTTTAAACTGGTTTGCGTTTGAAATTGCCGCTTTTATCTGACTTCTTTCAATAATGCTTTCTTGAAAACCTTTAGGTAATTGCCTGATTTTTTCTATTGTTATATTTGCCATGATTTTATTTTTTAAATTGTGAATTGGTGTGTGTTTGTTTCTTCTTTTAATTCAGAACCTATAAAGCCAAGCCCGCGCCCCATTTGGCGTATTTTTACGGTGTACAAGTCATTTTTTAAGGACAGAAAATATGTTTTTCGCCCTATCTTACCACTTTTTAAATTGGCGTCTAAAATAGCCTTAATGTGGGTTTTTTCCGTTTGGGTCAAATGCCCTTTTTTTACCGAGATATCCATATTTTTATGGGTTTATTACAAATTGATAAAAATTATTTCCTTTTCCTTTACTGTATTTATAAACAGACTGAAACTCTAATTTTTCTGTTTCCCTGTTCGCAATTTCTAAGGCTTCTTTTTTCGTGGAAGCTAAAATTATTATTGTTTTCATTTCCTTGTATTTTTAGGTTTTTAATTCAGTTTTAAGCCTGTTGAAAGCCGTATTTTTGCCCCATTTTACAGTCGAATACGATTTTTTCCCACGTGCTAAAGGTGGATTTTAACGCGTTCGTTTTTATTTCGGCAGTCGCTTTTATGATCCTCTTTCTTTTTCCGTAATTCAAATTTTTATCGGTGGAATATATTTTTTTGGTCATTTTTTCTAAGGTTTTTAAAAGGTTATTTTTTTAAGTTTTTTACAATCCAGTCCAAAAGAGTTATTTAAAAATACCTCTACCATCTGAAATTTATTTTTATTTGCATCTTTAAACCTGTTTAACTCTTTCAAGGTTTTAAAGGTTTTTATTTTCCACATAACAATAATTTTTAAGGTTTTTTATTTATAGCATTTTGTTTATTCTTAACGCTTCATTTATTACAGAGTAATAATGGCAGATAACAGGATTTTCAAAACTTGCTTTTTTTGTAAAATACTCATCTACATTATTTATTAGAGCAAATTTTTTCATTAAGTCTTTTTCAGTTAAGCTGATCCCTATAGTGTCTTTTTTCTCAAACATAACACATGGGTAATTTATCGGAGCTGATTTTACATTTTCCATAATCGTATATTTTAAAGGTTTTTAATAGGTTTTAAGGTTGTTTTGGCAGTTTCCCGCCAATGATAAGCGGACTAAAGAAAAAACAAAGCAGAAAGCAAGTGCGCAACAAAGTAACAGGCAACAAAAGCCAATGTACCAAACTGCAATTTTTTAAAGATGTGGATTTTTTGAGTTTTCATAATTTAAGGTTTTTAATTAATGTTTATTTTTAAAGTTGTTTCCGGTCAAAAGTTCAACTTTCAAACCTTCCTTTGTTTTCAAGGAATTAGACCGGAGATTTTAAGGGTTTTAAGCGGTTAAAAGTGTTGTTTTATATTGTTTTTCTGTTTTCCGTATCTTTGCTAGGTTTTCTCTTTTTAAGTCCTTAACAATGCTTTTATTTTCTTCCGTTAATGGTTTTCCTTTCAGCAAATTGCTTTTTAAAATCGTTTCAAATGCTTCGCGTTTTTCTGTTAGGCATTTATAGGAATCAACCAATAAGTTATTTTTCCTGATCAAATAATAGCCTGTTTTTAATTTAGAAATTCGTTTTTCAAGGGTTGAAATTTCCGCGTTTATTTTTCGCTCGCTATTGCAGGAGTCGATAAATTTATTTAGTTCTCTTTCCTTCTTCGCGTTCGCTTTTTTACCCATAAATCCAACGCGCCCCATGTAAAAACTATCGTTAAGGGAGTCCGTAAAATTTGATGCCTTGTTGATCTTTAAAAGTTTATCCTTCAGGCAGTCAATTTTAAAATCCAGATCTTCCAAACTTTCAAAAATTTGCGCTTCTTCTTGTTCTAATATTTCAGCTTCCATGATGTTTTATTTTAATAGGTTTTTATTATAATATTTTAGCCATCCTTTATTGTTTTTAATGGCCTGAGTTAGTTTTTTGATTATTTCAGGATCGTCCGTATCAATTCTAAATACATGACTATATTCCTCGAAATTACCGAAGAAATTAACGTGCGTTTCTTTTTCTGTGATAGGGCAAAAATTAACTTTTGTTTTTCCCTTTTCTTTTGTTGTTTCTTCGTAAAATGAAAAAAACCGTTCTTCTATTGTGTATTTATTCAGTCTTTCATTTATTAAAAAGTCGATTGAGTCAGGTTCTTGCCCGTTCCATTTTGACCCGTTTGAGTGTATTGTAGTTTTCATTTTAGTAATTTTTAAGTTTTTCAATCGCTTCGGTTACTTCTTTTAACTTCTTCTCCTGGCGTTTTTTCTGTTCCGGGTAATTGTCGCCCCATCCATTAAGGCCGCTAACAATGGCCGCTTTTATTTCGCTTAATTCGGCGATCATAAAACCGACTGTAAAATGATTAAACTTTTTATCTTCAAGATAATTGGACGCGTTTTTACAATCATTCGCCAAATCTTTTAAATGTTTGGAGGTATTGTAATTTGCCGCGTTTCTTCTTAATTGTTCTATTGCGTATTTCATTTTATAAGGTTTTAAATTATTACTTTTTCAACTAATTGGCGGCCTAAATTGTAGGAGTCCCCAAACAAAGAAACACCCATAAAACCGCCGCCTTTAATATTGTTATTGCAAACGGTTGTAATTATCCCTAAATGAATAATGGTATCACCGCTTTTAATTGTTGAAATATGCACTTTTTTAACTTTCATTTTGTAAGGTTTAAAGGGGGATTTTAACCTCCTGATTAATTTTATTTTAATTCTAAGATTCTGTTAAAGTCGTCCGGGGTTGTTGCTTCCAAAAAAAGTTGGTTTTTATTGTTGGCATTGTTGTAAAATGTACCTTTAAAAGCATACATTTTTAACATGTCATTAATTTGTTTCCTTGTCATTGGCTGAGATGCGGCAATGTTCCAGTGAGTTATTTTAAATTTTAACCCTGCTAAAGTGAAGGTATTGAATTTTACAAATTTATCTTTGTAACTGTCATGCGGTTCCACGATCATAATTTCGGGCATGTGCATTGTGTATTCGTTCCCGTTTCCGTTTATGCGGGTAATTGTTTCGCTTTTTTCAATTAATTTCTGTTTTTTTAATGCCGATATTTGTGGGATTCCCGAAAGATCCGCACCCGGCCTTGTTTTAAATACTCTAAAGTTTATTTTTGAATATACCCCGCGATTGCCCCCGCTAAATCCACCGTGAAAAATCCAAATAGTACCTTTTTTTGTTTCTTTTGTCGGTATTAAATCAGTTTCTTTTAAGCCGCTATCCATCCCACCGGAGAAACTTAAAAAACCACTTTGCCCCATATGCATTGATCCGCCGCCGCTTGTTTGCACTTGGTTTTCGTTCCAATTGTGGGAGATAATAACCATTTGACCGTCCGGCAGGCTTATATAATCCCCAACCCGCGCACCTTTGCGAGCGTTAAAATTTACAACCCGTTCAGAAATTATATTTAAGTCCTGAATAGCGTCATTTATTATATAATCGGGTTGTATTTTTAAATCAATAGCGCGCGGGCTCAAATATGGGTTATAGTCTCCCTCACTTTGTTTTATTCCCCTGTAGGATTCTGTAAACCTGTTTAAGGTTAAAAAATCGGTAATTTCTAAATCTGATATTTTTTTAAAGGTTTTCATGATGTTTATTTTTAAATTGTTAATTGAGTTTTAAAGTAGTTTTTTAGGCTATTTGAAGCCCGTATTTTTGCGCCATTTTACAGTCAAAGGTTATTGCATCCCAGACAGGCATTTTTGCCCTGAGTCGGTTTATTTTTGTTTCAATTGTGGGTTTTATGATCCTTTTTCTTTTGCCAAAGTTTAGGTTTTTATCGGTTGAATATATTTTTTTGCTCATTTTTAAGGTTTTTTTATTGTTGAACATTGGCCGAAAATTGTTAGTATAGTTCTTTCATTGCTTTTTTTATTGCGGTTTCTATGTGGTTATCATTGCAGCCTTCAGGATATAATAAAAAATCAGGGTTCGTGTTTTCAATCCACTTAACCCAACCTTCTAAATTTTCTAATTTATAGGCTTTTTTAAGTTCGTTTCCTTTTGCCATAAACCAATTGTGTTTCTGTCCTTCGCTACATTGCTGAAAAGCTATAAAATGCAACGCGCTTGGGTTAATTGTCCTAAGGTCTATACAAACCGCTAACTGTTTTAAAACTGCGGTTAATTCTTGATACTGTTTTAAAGGGTATTTCATTATGATAAATTTAAAAGTTAAAAAGTTATTTTTAGCCGTCGCACTCAACGCCAAATTTAAAAGAAAGATTATTTCTTTTACAAAAATTTTCCGCAGCTTTAAGGCTCTTAAATTCGCGGCAATTATATTTACAATCATTATCTAAATCCCATAACTCGTAACAATTAGTTAAGGAATAAAAATCTATTAATATTTTCATGATATTAAGATTAAGAGTTAAAAGTTTAGTTTATTAAATTTCGCGCCAATGCTACAAAGCCAAGCGGGAAAGATCAAAAGTTAAAAATGCATAGGTTAAAAATAACACTATTGCAATAACGGTTAAAAGTCCTAAATTTTTCATGATGTTATAAGGTTATAAGGTTAAAATTAAAATTTGTTTGTTAATAAGGTAATTGCTAAAGACAATAGCAGCAAGAGCGCGGCCAATGTAAAAAGAAGAGCTGAATTAATAAGAGCAGCAACGACCAAGAAAAACACTGATGAGATAATTAAAGTAAGTAGATATACATTCATAATTGAAAAGTTTAAAAGTTAGTAGTAAACAAGTAAGGTTATTCATTTCCATACATGGATTCAAAAACAAGATCAAGTATTAAACCTGTTCTCTTAATGCCATGTAAAGCTATTAAACCGTTTTCAATCATTTCAACCGATTCAATTAAACCTAAATTAGTATTAAGCTTCTTTACTCTTGATTCAGCGATAGTATAAAGCTTTAAAGCTTCAGAAGTTGTAATTTCCATAATTAAATATATTGTAATTTCCTGCAATATTGCAGTTGATAACGGTAAAGGAATCGAACCTTTGTAAACTGCTAACCTTTGCAGACCGTTAATTAAATTGTTACTTTGTTTATGCGTGGAGTTCCGAACTATCTTAAAATAGTGTGGCTAAACTCAAAACCTGCGACCTGTAACTGTAGCAGTCGATTAAGGCGTTAAATTGCTTTAATCTATTTCCGAAATTTCAAAGAAAACTTAATAAAGTTGTTAAAATTTCCAAGCTTCGCAGCTTTCAGGTAAAACCTTCCTTATTAATAAGAGAGTATTAAAATGCTTTCCCTTATTGACTCCGTAAATGTAATCTAAAATGTACAGTAATCCTAACATTGCAAACATATTAAGGTAAAGCTTAACAAAAGTTTAACATTGAAAGTATTAATAATAGTAAAACGAATATAAGCATAATATTAGAAACAGCTTGAAAGCCCTATAAACAAAGGGAAATAACAATAAAATTAAATTCCTAAATAAATAATACTAAATTTGTGTAATGGTTGCAAAATCTGGAAAGATGGAAATTAAAGTAATTATATGCGATCCGCGCCAATGCAAAGAAGGGAAAGAGAGCAGTAAAGCAAAGGAAGCAAGACAAAGGAATTAAAGTATTAAGATCATAAAAAAAAGCAACTAATTAATTAAACCCGATGCAGCTAACAACTATTAAGACTCGAAGCAATTGCAGCTTATTACAGCGATCCCCGGCCAATGATAATAGAAAGAGAAGCAAGTAAACAGTAAAGGGAACAGAACCAGCGAAGCAGGGAAACAAAGCATAGTTAAGACTATTCCAACACTAACTAAATAACTTAATTAAGACTTAAACAACTGTAAAATGCTTAATCTAACGAATATTAGTAAAATTGTAGTAAAAATCTGCCATACACACAAAAAAATAATTTAAATAATTACCCAACTTGACTAAAAAACAGCCTATAAAATTACATTATTCGTAATGAGCCTCCGAGCCAAGACAAACGGAATGCAATAAAACAGGCTAAAAACTAATAATAATGTAATAAAGGGCTAAAACAGGCTTAAATTAACCCCTGAACATTGGCCGGAATCAGTTAAACCAAATAACTCAAACCATGACAAAGAAAAAATCTACCTATAAAAAGACCCCAAAGAAGGACAAATTACCCACCAGGCGAACACCGGAAGTAATTCAAGAGCACCGCGATATAATAGGGCAATTCTACTCAAACGGATTCAGTGGTCCATTAGCAGTCCAGGAGTACAGACCACATCTAAGTAATAGCAGCTCGGCCACTGTGTGGAACGCAATTAAAAACAGTCCACATAACAAGGCTTACATAGAGGAACACCAAACAAGGCTCAGCGCTATGACTGATATAAAGAGCGAGCATATACAAAGGGAGCTTATACAATGGGCATTCAGTGACATCACGCGATTCATTGAACTTACACCCCAGGAGATAAAGGAGCTACCAGCAGAGATAAGGCGAACGATACAGAGCTATGAGATGACCGAGCATGTAGATAAGCACGGCAACCCAGCCGGGACAACGATAAAGGTAAAGCTAAAGCCAAGCATGGGAGCGATGCAAGAGGTTGCGAAGCTTCGAGGCATGTACTCAATAGACAATGATCAAAAAGCTACTAAAGTCAATATCCTGAACGTACTAAAGAATTCAAGCCCTGATACACTTAACACATTGCTCGCTACAATAGAGCAAAATAGTATTGAAAATAATTAAACCTTTGAACATTGGCGGAGAATTGATAGCTTAAATTAAAGCCAGTTTAAGCCGTTCTAAGCGACGATAGCACTAACCCAACCTATCAATAGAGGATGCCTATAGTATGAAGTTCTATTTGACATAATATAAGTTATAGCACAAAGTATAAATAGGCTTAATCTATAGCTTAAAATATACTGCAATCCCTTGGTATTACTGCCTTATCATATAACAGGTCTATGATGCTATAGTGATCCACATAACAAGGCCATAACCCCATAACAAGAAGCTATCGACTGGCATAGATAGGAGGGCACACCCCCTACAGCCACAGGGCAGATGGGAGTATTCCACTGTATATAATAATTTTTCCCTGAAACACTTTGTCAGAATGACTTTTTAATTTTTCAATTTGACTTTCCAAAAGATTCACCAAGTTGACTTTTCTAAAAAAGGCTTCTCCAAAAAATTTCGGGAAGAAAATAGGAAAAGGGAGTTGACTTTAGGAATAAAGTAGTACATTTGGGTTGACATTAATTAAAACCTATAATATGAGTAAAGGAGATTTTAGAACATTAGGGGCTTCGGCTCACGCATTAGAAAGTAGGGAAGTGAATGATTTTTACGCTACTGATCCGATCGCTTTAGAGAAATTCTTAGATGAAAGCGGGATTGAATTAAGGAATGTATGGGAGTGTGCTTGTGGCGAAGGTCATTTGGCTAAGGTTTTAAAGGAAAGAGGCTTATTAGGTCAAGCAAGTGATGTGATAGATCGAGGTTATGAGGATGCGAGAGAGCTTGATTTCTATTTCAGGAGTGATATTTGGGACGGCGACATTCTCACCAACCCACCTTACGGGGATGCACAGAAGTTCTGCCAACATTCGTTGGATAGTGTGGATGAAGGAAGCAAGGTTGTAATGCTTATGAGAATACAGTTTTTGGAGGGCAAAAAGCGCAAACCTTTTTTAAAGAGAAACCCACCAAAATATGTGTATGTGAGCAGTTCGAGATTGAGGTTGGCTAAAGGTGGCGACTTCGAGAAATACGACAAGCCATCAGCGAATTGTTATGCTTGGTATGTATGGGAAAAAGGATATACAGGGAATACAATGGTCAAATGGTTCAACTGATCCAGGCCACTGATGAATGTCAACCTGTGAAAACCCCGAAAAAAAATCGACCAACGAGTTGGTTATATTGTGGTACTCGGGTTGCGCGGAACAAGGGGCGGGAATTAACTAAATAAGGAATCAAAACACAATCAAGAACTATGGAAGATACATCAGGAAAAGAATTAAAGAGAGCCATTGCAGAGGATAGGCAGTTGCAATATCTAACCGCTCAGAAGGTCAATATATATTCGCTTGCAACGCCCACTATTATATTGCAGGAGGGGAAAGAGGAAACGGTATGGTTCACCGAGCAGAACGACCCGAGCATCAAGAAGATTAATGAGATGATCGATTTTAGGATTTACCAACTTACCGAACATTATTCTAAACTATGAGCAAAGAACCCATATACTACGATCGCATCACCAAAGAGCCAATTACCGCCGAGGAATCACACGACAGGATTCTCGAGGTCGCAAAGGCACTGAGCAAATTTGGGGCAACTGCCGAGGAAGCAGAACGCAATGTAAAAGCATTTAGCAAATTATAAACAAACTATAACTATGGAATGGATATCAGTAAACGACCGATTACCAGAGGACAAGCCGAACGATCCAAATGTATTTATAACCTGCGATAAGGACGGGTTTGTGTTTGGATGCCACCATTACTTCGGGGGCGGGTCTATGGATGTAGATGGGTTCTACAGCCTTGTGGATATGGAATGGGAATACGACGATGAAGTTACCCATTGGATGCCATTGCCCGAACCACCACTTAATGAATTGTCTTGCGATCTTATATCTCACAATGCAGATATAATAACGAGTGGTTATTGTAGCACTTGCGGTTCAGATAAAACGAATTATCCTTATGCATAACCCTTACACCTGCTAAAACACTCATAACATTAAATATATTTTACAAATACAAAACTTTTTGTTAGTTGTATTTTACATTACCACTCTTTAATTAGGGTGGTTTTCTTTTTGCATTGGGCGGGAATCAAATAACCATCAAATAAGCAGCCCTTACGAACAGCGGGTTTCGGGTCAATGACCGATATTTATTAGAATAAAATCAAATAGTACTTCTCTTAGTTAAGGTTGTGGCAGAATCCTTTATTAAGCCGCTTCCTTAGTTAATTTCCCCATCATATAAAATAAACCTCTTGACTTTGTCAATCACAATGTACTTTTGTGTATCTTTGGGGGAACCTTAAAAGGAAAATGATATGAGTACACCAAAAAACCCTAACGCATTTCCATTAGCAAGCTACGCAATAGAGAGGGGTAATATGCGAGAAGAAGATCACCCATCAGGAATGAGTTTAAGGGATTACTTCGCAGCCAAGGCAATGCAAGGAATATGTTCAACTTTTAGTGGGCAAGAAGATATTATTTACACTCACCGAATAGCGAAAGATAGCTATGATATTGCAGATGCAATGCTAAAAGCGAGAGAACTTTAACCTTAAATAACTATGAACGGAATAACAAAATTAATAAACGCAGCGGGGAGCATCGACCTGAAAATCGACCTCAAATACAAGGTAGGCAGATTAGAGCATATCCATTATAGGGGAATTTCAGAGGATATAGACCCCGAATTATTCAAGAAGATAATGGAGGTCGTGAAAGCTGACTTGGAAAAACAATACCGTGAGGACATAAACTATTTCGACAACTAACCAAACCTTAATATTAGACACTATGACATTACAGAAAATAAAAGAAGAATACGCGAAAGAACAAGGCTCAGATGATTGGTCAACTTTTGAAGCAGACGAAGAAATCCATTTTGATATTGATAATCTTCTAAGATCAGTATGGGAAACAGCCTTAAAAGAAGCTTCGGAAAAAACACCTAGTTTGTTTTACAAAAATTCATACGGGAAATTAACGTCAGGCGTTTATGCTGATGCAGATGTTCAACCAGAATGGGATGAACATAAACAATCAATACTTGAAACCCCTTTAGACTAAAGACTATGAAAGACTACACCAGCTTAGAAGAATTATTGACATTGGGCAAGTTCCGCTCAATGGGCAAGAAAGAGCTTAAGGAATTTATTTGTACAGGAATTACCGCGCACGATTACGATAAATTAGAAGGAAAAGGGCGTAGGGAAAAAGCCAAGAACCTGATGCGAAGATGGGCAGTAGAAAGCGTACATGAAAAACTTGAAAATGCCATTCGTAGATCATTTACATTTCCAGACTTTACCCCAATACCAGACTTTACCCTGACACCTGATTTATGCCTTGCAGGATTAAAATCAGGAATACGCCTTGAATATGTAAACCCTCATAAATACGAATGGATGGGCGGAGAGGTCAAAGCAAGATGCAGTGACGAAAGACCCGAGGTTATGGTAGATAAAAAAGGGAACATCCACCCAATGCCTAAAATAAAAGACCCTATGGACGAGGTATTGCCACTTAAAAAAAGAACTCTTGGGGAAATACCAAAATTAGGAAAGCCTAGAATAAATGTCATTCCTAAAACAGATATCAAGGTAGATGTTATATTCAAAGGATGGGCAGAAACACTGCGAGAAGAAGCAAACGAAACTTTAGAAATACTTAAATCAAAAACTCCCAACACTATGAACAAAGAGATCATCAAGTACAAACTGACCAATGAAAATCATAAAGAAGCCGTAAATAAAATAGTAGGACTTCTTCACTCAGGCAAATATTGGAGATTAGAAAGCACCTTCCCTGCCGATTGTATTCCGATAGAAAAATTAAAGAAATTAGGAATCTTAGATTTGTTCTTTACCCATGTCTATAAAGAAGAAGTGGCATTGGAAGTAGGGAAATGGTATAAATCACCTAAAGGCTCGTTGTTTTGCTATCAGAAAGGAAATGCTTGCTACGGTTTTCATTGGGAAGATGGTTGGAATGGTGAAAGATGGACTTGGAAAAATAACAAAGGCTTGATTCCCGCCACTAATAAAGAAGTTGAAACCGCCTTCGCTGCTGAGGTAATTAAAAAAGGGTATAAAAACGGAGTGAAGTTTTATTCGGCATCTAAAAACAGTAAAGAAGCAATTGTTTTCAAAGGTGATACGGTTAAAATTTATGTAAAATCAAACGAAATTTTTTGTGGTTCAGGATATGGCTTGATATTTTCAGACGGAAATTGGGCAACAATAATCACTCAAAACACCCTTCCCGAGATAAACGGCTATCAAGGAGTAGATAATGGAGGTGGTTATATAGAATACGGATGCTTTTGCGTGGATAAAGATTTCATTATGAGTATGGAATCTATCAACATCACCTCGTTCAACCTAAAAGTGGACGGAGAGAAAATAAAGGTTTCCAAAGCGCAGACCAAACAACTGTTCAACTACCTAAAGAAGTAAAGTATGGATTTCTACAAATTATTCGGGTCAATCACATCATTGTTAGGTATTTCTATATCTATTGTTCTTATGTATGATCATTGGGGCGAATGGGATATAGTGAGTGGATGGATTTGCACCTCGATATGGGCACTGAATTATTTATTACTATTACACACAACAGACTAAAAACACATAGATTATGAGCAATTTCAAAGACATGCTATCTACGCTAAACATCCCACAAAAGGTATTTTCAAAGGAAATAGGGATTACCTACGGGAGTTTTCGGACAATGACCACGAAGAACAAATTAAAGATGCACATTCCCTCCTGGATGAAGGCTTTTGCACTTGGAGTACGTGTAGGACAGATGAGCGATAGGTATATTGATGTTACTAAATACGAAGGGGAATGAAAATAGAAGAATTTAGGATTGGGAATTTAGTGGAAGTTAATGACAAAATAGTAATTGTAGACGGAATTAGAAATCTTAATTACCTCTACATACAAGATGTAGAAAATCCAGTATTACTAAAATGCGCCAAACCCGTAGCATTGACCGAGGATTGGTTGCCAAAGTTAGGATTTGAATATTACGAACCATTGAACCATTACAGGATTGTAATCAATGATATTTGGTACAGTGTCACTCTTAATTATAAAGGATTGGATGGATTTTGGTTTTCATTTGTAAATTTAAATGTGGATGAAACACAGGAAATGCCGATGAAGAAAGTAGGATTTGTCCATAAATTACAAAACCTATTTTTGGATATATCGGAAGTAGAACTTGAGTTTTACGCCCAATGAAAATAAAAGAACAATGGATCGTGGAATACAACGACGATTACACATTATTGACATTGACCGAGAACAATGGGTATTTCTTGGGCTACCAAACGGACAGGTATTGCTTTTTCGAGGCAACCACAAGACTTGCCAAAGAACTCATCTCTAAGATGGAACTTAAACAAGTTAATTCCGCCCAATGAAAACTATGGATTCAAGAAAAATACTCTACCCAAAAGGAAAGAACGACGAATGTTACACGCCTAATTATGGGGTAATCCCCATTTTGAAGTACATCCCCGAAAATGCGGTAGTATGGTGTCCCTTTGATACGGAAGAAAGCGAGTTCGTAAAGGAAATAAGCAAGACCAACAAGGTTATTTTCTCCCACATAGACAACGGAGAGGATTTCTACCGCTTTGAGCCAAACGAGCCTTGGGACGTTATCATATCGAACCCGCCGTTCACCGCTAAAAGGAAGATATTCGAGCGTGCACTTTCATTCGGACGCCCATTCGCTTTGATAATGAGCAATACGTGGCTCAATGATTCCGCGCCTAAACAATTATTCAAGGAAAAGGATTTGCAGTTGTTGATGTTCGACAAAAGGATGAAATATGACGACAACAACAAAATCACTTTTTCGAGCAGTTATTATTGTTATGATTTTCTACCGAAACAAATCATCATGGAAAACCTAGACCCCGCCCAATGACAGACAAAGAAATATTCGACAAGCAAGTCAAATTCGCCAAGGAAAACGGAATATGGAAGGACATTATCATCATGAATGGAGAAATTGCCGTTTATAGAGGTATTGACCATCGGTTAATGAACAGAATGATAGACATTGACCCGAAACAAGCAAAAAAATTAGGGCATATTGAACCTAAAAAACCAAATATCCCCCAATGAAACGAAGCTGGTTGGAAATAATGGAATCAGACCCCCATATAAAGAAGAACCTCCTAAGTTTAAAAGCGTTTTGCTACGATATGACCGCAGAGGAAACAGAAACCGAATACGAATTAAAACTTAAACAATCAAAATTATGAAAACAGGTGATAAACTTTGCATTGAAGGCTTGCACTCGGACGACTTTATCTATACAGAAAACGGTAAACAGGTCGATGCCAAGTTTGAAGAAACCGAACCTGGAAATTATTTAATAACAATACTAAAACCCTCTAAAAATGGAAAATAACAAATTACCAAAGATGCTAGAGTTGCAAGTTCGCCAATTATTGACCTACCGAAATGACCAATACGATAAAGTGGGATTAGATGATATGAGAAAAGAACTTCTTGCAAGAATAAAACACTACAAAATACAAAAAGCTGAATTTTTGGTACGTGAAAACGATAGAAAGGAATTGCAGAAATGGGCAACTGAAAATAACATAAAACTCGAACAAAATGGAAAATAGAGCAATCATATCCAATTTACCCCTGAACAAATACCATAAACTGCTCGCCATTGAGCGGGATTTCGATGCCGAAGTTGAGAAAGCGGTTTCGGCCACTGAAAAACACTACGAGCAAGAAAGCAAACGACAATTAGAGGAAATCGAAATCCTCTCCAACAAATGCATCGAATACGATAATGAAGTTGAGCGATTAGAGCGCAACCGTTCTGTCAATTATTTGATGATATTTACAGGAATAGCCTTACTCGCGGCCTTTATTTATCACTTTTATATCAGATAAAACCTTTTTATCATAAATTAACACTAAATTTATTGGATAAATCCCCTCACAATGAGCAAAAAATCACGATACCCTGAAGGCTTAACCGAACTAAAGGACAGCTCTGGCGACCACCAAATTCGAATAGTCAGAAGCGCCAACATCACTTATCGATCCACCGAAGGCTACAAGAACAAGGCTGATATGCGCACCTCTGCCATAAACGACGCCATCGAACTGCTTTCCTACTACTCTGGATATGTTTCTGAAACCCAGAAAGCGGATTTGTTCAAAATCCAACTTGAATATTTCGACCAATGAAACTGATCCTGATGCACAAAACAATCGATTGGTTAAACAAAACAAATCGTTGGAAATTCAATGCCGAGATTGTCAAGACCAACGAACACCACATTGTTTTCAACTACCTAAAATCCGCCCAATGACAGGAAAAATGCGCCACGCAACCAACCACATTATAGAACATGTAAACGAACTATCCGACGATGAATACGCTTCTTTTATGGATGACCTGATCTGTAATTTGGAAGTTGACCTAAACCCAGAGGATGAAGATCGTGATTTTTAAACATTGACCTAAAACTAGCAAACTAAATTATGAGTCCAACAACCCCAATGACCATCGAAGAATATAAGCAGGAACAAGAAAGACTTCATAGCGGTTATGTCGAGCCGAAACGCAAGACGAATTTGCAGCCGAAGAAAAAGAAACGTAAAAAGTAGCCCAATGAAAATAAAAGCAAAACTCGTTACCTACACCGATGACAATGATGAAGATGAAGAATTTAGGGACTTCTACTTCAATGCCGAAAAAATAGACTGCTGGTACATCCCTAACAAAACAGAATTGGGAGAACTGATCAATATATTCATCTCTGGAGAGTGTTTCTCCATAAAACAGGAACCTCACATCAAGGAATATTTAATGGAAATGTTCGTGGAGCCTTCGTTGAAACAGAAACAATAAATTTACTCTCAAAAATAATCCCTATATTTGACCTCTTGATGTTTTACTTTCATATTTCTAAGGTTTCTAGCCCGTAAGTTTAAGGTTCTTACGGGTTTTTTTTGTGCCTAAAAATCACTTGCCAGATACAAGATAGGTATCATATTCTACCCAAAAACGCAATTCTACTATAAATAAAATCTATTGTTAAAGAATTATTGATACATTTACACTATGGAAACTGAAATTTGGAAAGACGTTGTTGATTTTGAGGGATTCTACCAAGTTTCCAATCTTGGAAGGGTTCAAAGTTGCGATAGAATTGTTGTTCGTAACGGGCAGGGAGATATGAATATGAAAGGAAAGATGATGGCTAAATACCAAAGCACATTTGGGTATTGTCCTATTTCCTTATATAAAGACGGCAAATGCAAAAAGACCATGGTTCATATTGTCGTGGCTCACGCATTTATCGGAGAAAGACCCTTGAAAAACGACATCAATCACATTGACGGCGATAAGTCCAATAATTCAGTAAGCAATCTTGAATACTGCACGCGTTCAGAAAATATGATCCACGCATTTCAAAGCGGTCTATGCAAAAATACCAACAAGAAACAAAAAACTGGTTTCAACGCCGTTAAATGGATGGTGATGAATGAAGAAACCGGAATATTCTATGAGTCTATTGCTGAGGCAGCACGCGCCCATTGTGTAGGAGTTGGTCGTTTGGAAAAACAACTCAAAGGAATTAGGGTTAAAAATTTGCCTTTCGTAAGGATTGAAAAAGGCGTTAACCAAGAAGGAGTAAGTTTATGAGTGAATCATCAAAACAGTTAAGTACAATCGTAGATGGTTTAAGACCTATCGATATCCGTGCAGAACTTTTTAGAAAGGGCGATTTTGATTTTGTGGTCAAAGGAAAGAACGATGCTGGGGAAGATGTAGAACACCATAAAATGAGGGAAGTACTGCAAGCACTTTGGTCTAACCAATACGAAGAAATTCTAGCGGGTGGTTCAGCAGGTAATGGAAAGAGTTGGGCTGGATGCGTATGGCTTTTATTTATGTGTATCAACTACCCTGGAACCCGATGGTTTGTTTCCCGTAACGAATTGAAAGATATTGTTGATTCTGTTTTGGTGACTTGGAGTAAGGTGTGTAGATACTACGGGTTCACCGACTGGAAGTATAATGCTGTAAAGAGTTTTATACAAATAGGGAACACCTCCCATATCAACTTTATAGAATTAAAATACAAACCATCCGACCCTATGTATGAAGATTTGGGATCCACTGAATATACGGGAGGATGGGCTGAGGAACTTTCGGAGCAAAATGAAATGGGAATTAACGTTATATCATCAAGGGTCGGGCGTCACCTGAACTCAAAATACAAGGTGAAAGGCACAATTCTAATGACCACCAACCCAAAAAAGAATTGGGTTAAAACACGTTTTTACGATCCTTGGAAACGAGGCACTTTACCGTCTAATTTATGTTACGTGCCTTCGCTTGTTACTGACAATCCGTTCATTGAGCCGGAATACGTGGATAAACTACGCAGGATGGGCGAAAAGAATAAACAACTTTATGAGCGCCTATTTAAAGGTAATTGGGACTACGAAGAAAACCCAAATGCGTTATGCGACTACCAGATGATCGAGCAGATATTTGACAACGATCACGTCGGCAACGAAAAAGACATTCATTACATCACCGCCGATATTGCCAGAATGGGTTCTGATAAAGCGGTTATTTTGGTTTGGAAAGGATGGAGGGTTATCGACATTAAAACCTATGACACAAGTGCTACCACGGAGATATCTTATACGATAAACTTATTCAGGAGAAAGTACCAAATACCAAAGAATCATATCGTAGTAGATGCTGATGGTATAGGAGGATCAATCGTAGATGAAACAGGAGCCCTTCCATTTATAAACAACGCATCAGCTATAAAAGAGAATGGCGATATGCCAAACTACCGAAATCTGCAAGTACAGTGTTTATATCATTTGGCTGATAAGATAAACGAAGGTGGGCTTTGGATTGATTGTGATTTAACGCCTGATAACAAGGAGGAAATAAGAGCAGAACTAGACCAAATACAATCACGGTTGAGTGATTACGGGAAACTGGACTGCAAACCGAAATCAGAAATAAAACAAGACATTGGACGATCGCCTGATTACAGGGATGCGCTCTTCATGAGGGTGTATTTCGATATTTTCCACACCTCGCCTTTAATTTACACAACCAAGAAAACACTTGCAGAACTCGGTATTAACTGGTAAACCCCTCGATTATGAAAAGACGCCTTCGCAACCTGTACCTGATTTTAAAATTCATTTTCACTGGACAGAAACCAATCACCCAAGAAGCCTACACCAAAAAATACCTCAAAAAATACATCAAGTCAAAAAAGAAACTCGGCTACTCTTTGGGACAACACTACAAAAAAGCACCCTCAATCAACTAAACTATGGAACTACTAGATTTACTTAAATCCTCAGACCCCACAAAAGCACTCGAGAAATTTGATGTGGACACGGCCTATGTAAACAGGATCAAGGATATCCGAAGGGAATACAACGAAACCTACCGATCCAACCGCCCTACCCAAATAGGACTTGTTCAGAAAGACAAAGAAGTAGGGGAAAAAGGTAATAGCAAGATAATCGATGCGGTTCGAGTTCCAATACCCATGATAAACAAAATCGTGCGTACAGGAACTGCCTTTGAGGTCGGGGAGCCAGTGACTATCATTCCTTTTATAAATTCAGCAAGTGAGAACAAATCAAGGAAAGAAAACAATCTAACCCGGGAGGTTTACAGATTATGGAAAGTGAACCGTATGGACACCCTGATCCAAAAAGCCATCACTTTAAAGAAATCAGAGTTGCAATGTGCCATATTGTTTTATACAAAGGACATTGACAAAAACTCGATGTTCAACAAAATGATTGGTATCAATGCCAAAAAAGAAATCAAGGTTGATCTTTTACAAAATAAAGATGGGGTAATGACCCCGATAAATGACGGATCTGGTGATATGAAAGCCTTTGCGTGGCAATTCGTCACCGAGGATGCTGACAAGGTAAACCATATCTGGATCTATACCGATACCAAAATCTACAAGTTTTCCGACGACAGCGATTCGGGTTCTATGGGCTTCATAGATAAAAAAGACCATGGCTTCAACAAGATCCCTATCGTATATCTAAATCAAGACAATCCAGAATGGTACGAGGCTGAACTTATGATAGACAGAATTGAAGTGGCAATGAGCAAACTCGCAGCGGCCAATGATTATTCAGGACACCCAATGTTGATGTTATACGGTGAAGTGGGCAGTTTACCGAGCAAGGACGCCGATGGAAAAGCCTTGAAATTCGACATGAAGGTTGACCCAAATTCAGGTAAAGCAGTCCACGGTGACGCCAAATTCTTAACGCACGACAATGCCCCGGAAGCGGTAAAACTCGAACTCGAACGATTGGAGAAATATATTTATTCACTTACTTCAACGCCTGATTTGTCTTTAGAGAATTTGAAGGGAATAGGGGATATTTCAGGAAAAGCTATACGCCTGATGTTTATGGACGCCATAATAAAGTCCAAGATGAACGAAGGAGAAAACCGAACCGCTATCGAGCGTATGATCAACGTGTTTATTTCTGGAATAGTCACCACTACTGGCACTGGATTGAAAAAAGAGGCCAACGAAACCTTTTTCGATATTAAGTTCAACTCTATATTGCCAAGTGAAATCAACGAAGATATTATCACTTATGTAGCTGCGGTGAACTCTAAAATAATGAGCAAGCAGGAGGCTATCAAGAACATTGGGTTGGCTGAGGACGTTCAAAAAGAATGGAATCAGATTCAGGAAGAAGCAAAAGTGAGCTTAGAACCTGTGGTAGCTGACACCGTTATAGACCCGACCATTGACCCGAAAAAAGTAGATGATTCAGTTGTAAAGTAATCCTTTACAACTGAAATAAATAAAAGTTCTTTGAATTGAAGATAAACGTAATAAACAAGTTAACGATAGGTAGAATAATAGTACACCTAAAATTGTCGATAGAAGTTCGTGCCTTTTATTATAAACCGTATCAGCGGTTGTGTTTATTGTAGATGTAAGTGATGACCAGAACAAAGCCTAATCCCGCAAAAGGTCATCGGCGACGGGAGCTTATCCTTCTGAAATAAGGCAAAGAACTTTTTTAATTCCATAACAAAAATCTATCAATAAAACAATTATTATAAAAAAAATCTATTGTTTAAGAAAATTTTATATAACTTTGAAGCATTATTCACCTTTAACTTAATCAAAATAACTTATGCCTGTAGAAGTAACAAGGATAAAAGGCAGATTTAAAGAACTCTTTAAAGCTGACTTGTCCACAAAAAGGCTTGACGAAATTACGGCAAGACTTAACAAGAAACTAGCTGACGATGCAGAGGATTCGGCCATTGACCTAATTCTCAACGATGCCAATGATGTGTACCCATTTGACGATATGGTCAAAGACGAACACCGCTTGGTAGCCGCTGAGAACAAAGCAAAAGCGAAGCCAGCACCAGCGCCAGCAGACACAACTACACCTCCAGCCGCTATTCCACCAGTACCACCAGCAGACGATGTCCCTTCTTGGGCAAAGACCCTGATGGATGATATCAAAGGAATGAAGGAAGGAAAAGTAACCGAGTCAAAAACACAGGCTGCCCGTACCGAGTTCGACAAAAATGAAACCTTTAAAGCATTGACCGAAAAAGGAGGAAACTTCTACTTCGGGCAGATCGATGTAAATTCAGATACCCCTGTTGCAGAACAGATATCTAATTTAGAGGAAATTCACAAAGAGAACTTACAAAGCAGAGCAGATGGTGTACCCGCAACGGGAAAACCACCTGTGAGCAAAGCAGGGGACGCGGCAAATAAGGAAATGATTGCAGCAGCGGTTGGATAATACGGCCACTGGCCAAAACAAATATTAACAATTAAACCAAACACAAATGGCAATATTAGATTTAAGCACCGTAGCAGGTGTCGAATATTCCGAGGGCATTGATGGAACAGCCATCAAGCACTATGTTCACGGGATAGAAGGTGGAGGCGTGCTCAATGTTACGGGTTTCGCAGACGCCGTGATTTACGAAGGGCACGGAGTGATCCGGGAAGATTCCACAGGGGAATACAAACCACTTCCGACCACTGGGACTATTCCAGCATCACACACTTTAGTAGGTGTGGTTAGGTCAACTACCCTTGCGTCAAAACCAGCAGTTGGAATTATGACACAAGGAACTATTAACAACAACGTCGTTAAATATCCTTTTAGTGCAGCAAACTTGCTACTATTAAAGGCTGAGGGCGTTTATAACCAAATTGACTAATGGCAGTATCTATATTTAAAGACCTTATCGCCGATTTATTTCAAGGCGTGGTCACAGGAAAATACGAGAAGATCAACGGGCAAAAAGAAGCCCCGAAATACTTCCACGATCAATACTTGACTCCCGAGTACAGTATGGATATGACCTACAATTCTCTTTCAGGGGATTACACGAGGATCGCTGCGGATATCGTTGCGTTTGACTCTCCATTACCTATCAAATCAAGAGGTTCTATCAAATCGGCCAGTGGAGAGATTCCAAAGATCGGTATGAAAATGACCTTGAACGAAAAGCAAATGAATACCCTTCGTATTATGCGAAGAACCCCAGGCGCTAAATTTGAGATGGTGAAGAAAATCTTTGCCGATACAGAGGCCGTAATTTATGGTGTGAAAGAACGTGTTGAGCAAGCCTTCCTTCTGGGATTCTCAAATTCAGGAGTTACACTGATCCAAGATACCGATAACGCAGGTTATGGTATTCGTATTGATTTCGGTGTTCCTGCTGCAAACAAATTCGGTGTAGTGACACCTTGGAGCGATCCTGCTGCCCTTATCATAGATGATTTAAAACGTGTGAAACAAAAAGCGAACGATGCTGGACAAACCCCTGATACGATGTGGTTGAACAGTGATATCGTTGCTAAGTTCTACGCCAATACTCAAATTAAAGGCTTATTTGCTTTTAACCAAGGATTTGTCGGAGCAACTATTCCTACTCTTGACGATACTCAGGTAAAAGGAGTTATATCAAGAGCTTTAGGGCTTTCCAGTATAGTCATTGACCGATCATTCACGGAACAACGTGATAAAACAAGGACTGTTTCACAAGGTTGGACTAAAGACATGGTGGTTTTAACTACTGGAACCAATGTAGGTTCATTGCCTTACTCTACTTTAGCTGAGGAAGAATTTCCACAAGAAGGTGTTCAGTATGCAAAAGCAAACGCTTACATCTTGGTCGCTAAGAATGGAACAACCGATCCTGTTTCAGAACAGACCGCTGCTTCTGCGATCGTTTTCCCTATTTTGCAGAATGTGGAATCGTTTTTCTATATCAACACTGAGGAAGCCACTGCTTCACTTGATGTTCAGACAGAAGGAAATACAGGTTACCTATACCAAGGAACTTTATACCTTAAAACTTCCGTAGTTGATGGATTGAACGCCACTAAAGAAGTTGCCACATCTACTACTTCACAATTGGATGCGACCCTTGCAGGTAAAATTGATAAATTATCTGAAGAAGGAATCGCTACGTTTGAAGCTGCACTTATCGCAGGTGGAATATAATGTATGACCAAACCTCCATATCATCACTTGAAAGCCGCATAGGTTTTGGAACGATGGATATTTCCGTGACCATTACCCCTGAGCATATCTCGGGGGGCAGTGGCCGGATCATATCTTCCTTCCACAAACTTGCGAACCTTGTGAATATATACGCCACGGTGGATAAGGACTTTATCTCAGAAGCTAATTTCAATCTGTATTTGGCACAGGAAAAAACCAATGCCACAAAACACGTATTGAACAAGGTTTTCGATTTAAATTCCCATTATGTACCGTTGACGGATTATTCCCAACTGATCTTGGACAGACCACAACTCTTTGACGAAGCAATAGGATTGACCCTTGCGATTTCGGCCATTGAGGGAATGTTGTCCACCAACAGGCACGGGAACGAGGAACGCAATGCGAAACTTGCCGTAGGGAACCTGAGAATGGAACTCGAGGGCTTAAAAGATATGTACGGAGTAGTTCAATCAGGTGGTATCAGAAGGGCACAATATTACGCCCTAAAAGATGCCTCTGAAATCATTTTCCCCAATAAATTAACTGTAGAAAGCCACCCATGGTAAGCACGAACCACGTAAAGACAGCCCCCGTAGGACTTGATAAAGTATTACAGGACATCCAAATTGGATTGTACGGGTTTCTGCCTACCGTTTGGAGTGGCGCTTTACAGGGATTTGGAAGGGCGCACCGAAGTCCAACTGATATTGATGTGCCAGTACCACAATGGTTCAATGGCATTGATTATACCGATGTTCGCTTTGATGATATGTATGCGGCCAATTTTTTCTATACCGAGGACAAGACCCACGAAACAACAGACGGGGTCGTGTACGAGGCCAAGGTGAAATTGTGCTTTATGGTAAATTTAGAAGGAATACTTCCTGGATTCGGGCACAGTCCCGATGAAGAAGCACGACTTCCGATCGTACAATACCTGAATGAAAACGCAGGTGGAATGTATGACATTACCTCTATCGCTAAAGGCATTGAAGCTGTGTTCCTAGGTTGGGACACAAGAAACGTCAAAGACTTGGATTTGCACCCATACCATACTTTTTGTGTGAAAATGAACGTGTACTATTACTTATAAAAACAAAGACAATGGCAGACAAAGATAAAGCCCCTGAAAAGGGAACAAAAGAGCCTCAAAAATCAAAGATCAAGACCAAATTACATGTACTGAAAAGGAACATAAAGATTGGTGAGGTTCAATACAAAAAAGGTGACTCCGTGCCGCTGACCGAAAAAGGGAGATATTTTCTTAAACTTCAAAACTACATTAACTAATGGCTACAATAACAAATATACGCAACCTCGTAAACCTTGGCTCAAACGCCGTATTAGGAACGGGAACAAAAGGAGCCAAGCCTTTCTTGGAGAAAGTAGCGGCCTTATGGTTGTTACCTGCTGGATTTGCCCTTAACGGCGATGTGGCATTGGACGAAGCATACGTGCTGCAACTACAAGCCGAGGGAAACCTTGTTATCCTTAACGGGATCAGGGGATTTACTGATGAATCTCAGGACAATTCTACCGAAGAATTGGAAGATGGAACCATCTCTGTAACAAAACTTGGGAAGTACGGTTTTGCCGCCAATTTCATCAACGGGTTTATGTTCAACGCGGCTTTAGCGGCTGTATCTGGTTTTGGTTCTTATGACATCCTTTTCATTGACCGAATGGGAAACGTTCTTGGTACTGAATCAAATTCAGGTTCATTGAAAGGATTTACCACAGGGATGATCCAACAAAATAAAATTACTTGGGCAACCGATACTACAATTCAAAGAGAAGGTATCAAATGGCAATTCTTGGAACGTGCCGAACTGGACACCAATTATTTCCTTATCAAGCAATTGGAATTGAATTTCAATCCCAAGAGTATGGAAGGAATCAATGAGGTTCGTTTGGATATGACCGTTCCGGCCGATCTTGCCACTACTATTGTAGTAAAAGCTGTTACAAAACAAGACGGGAAAGCCTTTATCGGAGCATTATTGGCTGATTTCTTGGTGAAAAAGAACGGAGCGACCATCACCCCAACAGGTGTTGTGGAATCTCCTAACGGTATTTATACCTTTACCGTTGCGGCCTTGGCGACCAATGATGATTTGACCGTAGGACTTTACAACAGTGTGGACAGCGTGGAAGTGATCACTTTGGATTCAACGCTATTCAAGTCAAATTCCAGTTTTGCTACTGTTATATAAGAAGCTATCTATTGACTTTTACCCCACCTCCTTTCACTCAGTGGAAGGGGGTTTTTTAATATCTTTATAGTATGAGCAAATTAGTAGAGCCTTATATCAATCATCTTATCAAGATGAAAAGCAAGTTGGAGAAACTTGGGCAGTTAGCGGTTATGGAGAAAGCTGATTTCATTATATTTACTTTGACAGAACGACAATTAGCATTGGGCTTAAACTCAAAAGGTTCGGTAGCGGGTACTTACGCTGATTATACGGCTTTAAAAGCAAGTGACCCATACAACAAGCCAAGACGTCCAAAAGTACGTGGACAAAACTGGAATTTCGATTGGAGTGGTCAATTATTTGAAACAATGCAGGTAAAAGCAAAGGCGGATTCATTCTCTATTTACTCGAGCGTTGGAAAAGGAAAGTTCTTAGAAAAAGAGTTTGGTCAGGAATTAATGACATTGACCGACGAAAACAACAAAATGATCAACGAAACCGTGATACTCCCCTATTTATATAAATATATTTTAGAGAATATGTTCAAGTTTTAAACTACCGTTCTAAAATCAAAATCAATTGGTGGTATTTTCCTCATTCTACATTTGAAAATCTCCAAGGCTTCATCGGCTATTCCTTTGTCTGCCATAAAACCGCAACTCGGGTCGTTAAAACGCAATCCATGAAGATGCTCGTAGTTTTCCTCTCCCTTCATTTTGGACATTGGAACGCATAGTATCTTGCTTCCGTTTTTGAATCTCATAACACTTGAGTTCCAATTGAAATATCCTGTTCCGCCCACTGATTCAACATGTGTATGTATCATTTTCTTTAATACTTCGTAAGATGAATACCCAATGAACAATATTTGGTTCGGATTGTTCTTTGCTCTATCTATTAAATCTCTGTACAGGTTTTGGTTGTGTTTTTCTATGGTCATTGGGCGGTTATTTGTGGAATTTTGATTTGTTTTCAAAGGTTTTATTGTTTTTGAGTTCTTTGAGGGATTTTGAAAGTTCGCTCATTGCTTCACCTGCTTCTTGACAGGCTTTCTTCATTTGCTCTCCTGCTATGGTGATTCCTCGTTCTGTTTCTTTAGTCATTGGGCGAAATTATATATTTCGTTTGCTAATTTTACAGCTTCATGTCGGGCATCTTCCCTTGTGTCTGAAATTTCTCCGCCACCATAGTTGTTCCCATTTTCAATATTCAATACTACCCAATCAAAGGCATTTATGAAATTCAAATCATCATCTACACTTCTTTCTACAAGTAGTTCAAATCCTACGCTATCAAAGAAATCTACGTAAACCCCGTATTGCATAGATTTAGGCATTTCATAGAAATATAAACCTATATTTACTTCTTCCTGATAAGGCTCTATTATTTGATAGTTTGAATATTCTTCTTTATGTAAATACCATATCGAAAAATCCTGTAAACATTTTCCTGTTAATATCATATCTTAAAATCTTTCATCCTGTCCATTGATAAAACCACATCTTTTATGGTGTTTTCTGTTTTGCAAGTCAAATCGAAGATGTTTTCTACGTTCTCATAAGCGGTATCAAAATCCCATCCCCATTTTATTAGTTCAAGAAAACAATCGTAATGCTCTGGTGGAATGGTTTGCATTAGTCCGTACTTATTCTCGAACTGGTATTTTGGTAGGATGCTTTTTAACTCAAAATAGAATTTTCGCTCCTTGGTGATTGCCTTAAATTCCTTGGTGACGTCTGAAATGAATTTGATTGTTCTTTTTAGTGGGTTCATTGGGCGGGTTTTTCGTTCATTTGTTTTTGTAACAACATTGCAATATGCTGAAAAACGCTTTCAGGTCTTTCCCAATTCTTTTCAGCAAGTTCAACTGTTTCTTTGAACCATTCAGGAAACCATTCTTGCCCACCAAAATGTTTTGCTAAAATAATGTATTGTGGCAAATGAATCAACTCTCCGTGGGAATTGCTATTAAATATCCGCTCTGAATATTCTTCTATGCCCAATGCTTTTAATGCTTCTTCAAAATTCATAATTTCTCTATTTATTTTATAATTTTATAGCTATCCCCAAATATCCTTCGGGGTTTGTTATTCTACTTAAATCTCCACGGTATCTCAATTGAGTTCGTCCAAAGATAAAGAAATTCCTTAGATGGTATTCTAATTGAAGGCTTCCACTTATCATTACATCGTGATCTCTTTTAATCCAATCCGAATCCCTGTTTATAAGTCCTAATTGACCCATAAGCATTAATTGAAATGCGCTTTCACGATTCATTACATATCCAAGTCCCAATGCATAACTTTTAAATCCTATCTCGCTAAAGTTCTCAAATGATGCCTGTGCGTGAAATTCCTTTATTCGATATGCTATATTATATACTCCATCGTATGCAGGTGGGTTTACATCACTCCCGACCAATGCATTCCTAACGTCAAATTCTGTGGATAAAATAAGATAGCTTTCTTTGTGATCGCTATATCGGTATTGTCCGAATGTGATTATAGGGAAAAGTAGTAGTACCACTAATTTTAAAATTTTATTTTTCATCATTGGGCGGGTTTTACTAGTTCAAGTTCTTCTCCTGATAATGCAAAACATAAATTCTGTAATTGGTGGACATACTCTAAATTGTTTGCAAAGTAATTGCCACGGCATAAGCAAAGAACAACTAATCCACCTCCAAGCTTTCCACAAGACGAAAAATACGTTTTGTCATCTATTTGGAAATGCATTTCTATTCCGTCTATTTGATCTTTATTTATGTTTTTCTCAAACCCGAATTTCAACAACCAATCTTCGGTCAATGCAACAGGTGAAATGAAATCAAGAAATTCCTCATTCTGACATATCTCGTTGAAATCCGACAAATCCAAAGTTACAGTTGCTTTGTTTTTATAACAAATAATATTTCCTATTCTAAGTTCTTTTGCTTCCATAATTTCTCTGTTTCTTACCCCAAATGTACATCATTCTTAACACATACGACATACTATAAATAAATATGATAGAAAACAAATTAGTTATAGATTTTATTTATTACATTTACCGTATCAAAGGCATCCCCATTAGACGAACATTCCCACGGGAAACCTACATTTCGTCTTGAAGCGACACTTCGCTTTTATCATTGGCCTTTTTACTACCAAACTACTATTTCAATGGAGAACCGCTATTTCAAATCCTGCAAGGACATATTCATATACCAATTCTTTCAGGTCTTGGAAACAAACGACCATCGATATTTGGTAAAGGGTTGGGACGAGGAAACCAAGATTTCCATCGATGATAAAAAAGCAAAGGAAAAGTGGGAAAAAATCTACGAGGAATACTGCACATTAAGTGGAGATAATGACGCCCTGATGTATTTTGCCGTCTTTTCAGAAGTATTGTATTTAGAAACAAGGTATCAAGTCGCCGAGATGCTCATAGGACAACTCGAGAAGCGTTTGGACGACAAAGAGGCAATAGAACTATACGCAGAGGAATTGAAGCAATGGAAGTACCGTGTGAACCTAAACGCACCTGTTGGAAAAGAAATCGAACGATTGTACCAACAACTCAAACAATCAAAAAATAAGATTCGGTTGAAAAACGATCAGTTGGACGGTTTTAAACCAGACGATGATTCCGAGCCAATGAGTATTACCGAACAGATCGTTTCCTTAGAATTAGCATTGGGCAAGAACGAAATAAACCCACGTACTACAACAGTTGAAAAATTCGTGATGATGATCAAAAAACTGAAACAACAAAACGACCAAAAATCAAGACATGCCAGGAGAGAATAGTTATAAAGAACCTATTGATCAGGCCAAGCGGGAAATTGCTGCTTTGGTTTTAGAGATAAAGAAAATAGACGAGGCGGTAAAACTGTCCTCAGGGGCAATACGCAAACATTTAGGGACGGCTTTTAAAGGGACTTCGGCAGCGGATTTGAACAAGATGCTACAACAGACCAAGAAAGCACTTGATGGGGTTACACAATCCACGAAACAACAGGATGCGGCAATGAAGAAAAGGGAAGCCGCATTGAAACGCCAAGCCGACCTTGAATACCGTTTTGCAACACAAAAAGTTCAAGCACAGGAAAAAGAATTTCAACAATTACAAAAATCAACACAGGCAAATAACAAATTACTTGCATCACAAGAAAAAGCTGCGAAAGCAAAAGAAAAGGAAGCCGCAGCCATTAACAAATTATCGGGAAACTACGCTACGCTTTTGGCGCAACAAAAAGCAGCAAAATTAGTACTCCAAAATGAAATAGCCGCACGTAACCAAAACTCCAAAGCGATTCGTGTCGCTCAAAAAGAGTACGATAGGCTTTCACTTAAAATAAACCAAGCCGCAACCGCTACCGCACGTTCCACCGCTATTATGCAAGTGGCGGTTTCAAGATTGAAATCATTGGCCGTTGCCTTCGGTTTTTTCGGGACGATATTTTTGATTGCAAGCACTATTAAAGATGCGATTCAAAGGGTTCGGGATTTCGACAAGGAAATGCAAACAATGGCAGGGGTGCTCAGGACTACCCGCGGAGAGTTGGAATCTTTGGAAGCCAAGATAAAAGACGTTGCCTCACAATCCATTATGACCTCGAACGATGTTGCTAAATTAGCGACCTCATTGCTTGTTTTGGGTAAGTCGAAAGAGGATGTTGAGAGATTGTTGCAACCCGCCAATGATTTAGGAATTGCACTTAATACCACAAGTGAAGCTGCGGGGGAATTTTTGGTTCAATCATTAAATTCTTTTGGTGCAAGTTCACGTGAAGCTGCAAAATTTGCCGATGTGATTGCTACGATTCGGACTTCAACTTCCCTGGACTTCCAAAAAATGGTGGATTCATTCCAATATTTATCACCTATTTCAAGGGTTTTGGGAGAGGATTTGGCTTATACTGGTGCTATTATCGGTATTTTAGCTGATAACGGTCTGAAAGCACAACAGGCAGGTCGATTGCTGGGTACTGCACAACAAAAATTGGCAAAAGAAGGACGCTCATTGTCCGAAGCCTTGGAATTGGTCAACAAAGCCGCAGAAGAAGGCAAGACGGGTCAGGAACAATTGGCCATTGCCTCTAAATTATTTGGTGCGCAAGCGGGAAAAATAGGGGTGGTATTAGCCAATAACTCACATCTTATTCAGGAAAACGCCGCCGAGATCAGGGCGAACGGAGGTGCGTTAGACGATTTGGTAAAACAAAAAATGGAAGCCTTCGATGCCAAGTTGGAAATGTTGAACTCTGCTTGGGAAAAATGGATTTTGTCCTTGAAATCAGGTCAAGGGGTGATGGGAAAAGTCTTTTTGGGCACTATTGATTCCCTTACCAAGATATTCAATGGGATTGCCGATATGAACGATGAATTTAAAACATTCATTGCTCTTGGTAAAAGCACAGGTAATGCAAGTATGTTCAAGATGTTGCAGGACGATGTGGACAATTTAGGAGGTAGTATCGAATTGGCGGCAAAAAACAGGTTGCCTTCTTTGATCGCTATAATGGAAGATTACGAACAAAAATTAAAAGCGCTTACCGATAAGGAAGCGAGGATGCAAGATCTTAAAAAGAACGAAGTAAGAGGATTTCCAAGCTGGGAATTAATGGGATATACCCTCTTGAACCCCGCAATTGATTACAATATAAAACTATATGGAAAAAAAGTAGCCAAATACCGTGAAATGGTCGCTGTTGCAAGAGAAGCAATGGGATTGGAACGTGATGCGGGTGTGGCTACGGCAAAAAACTTTGACACCAACGATTATGAAACGGTGACAAGCGCACTTGTTTATATGAAGAAAGAACTCGAAAAGATTGATGAAGTAGCAAAAAAAGGAGTTTTATCAGAAGAATTGCTACGGCAAAAAGGGATTATAGAAAAGAACATTATAGCATTAAACAGGTATCAATCAACGGCGGTCAATAACGCTTGGTATTTCGGCAAAAGTCTGGACGAGGAAAAGAAAAGATCAGAAGATGGCATAACACTTATAAAGGACAAGATATACTGGGAAGAACAATTAAAAGCGGCTACAATAGATTGGAACGCAACAAAAACAACCGATACCGAGGGAAGGGCAGATGCTGACAAAAGAATAAAACAAGCCGAGAAAGAACTTGAACTTTGGGAACGCAAAAACAAAACTGCCAAAGAATCCAAAGTGATCATAGCGGGTTCTGTCGCTGCCTTGGAAAAACTGAAATCGGCACTCGAAGACGAACAAAGCCGATTGGCTACCAATACCGAGGCTTGGAAAGATTATCAATCCCAAATAGACGGGGTTACTGCTAAAATAGAACATCTTAAAATAGGATTAGAGGCTATCGGGAAGATAGAAACAGGTGGAGTTATTTCTTTTTCATCTGAAATGCCCGATACTGGAAATGAGAATTTAACCGATATGATCGAGGGTCAAAAAGCCGCCAGTGCCGTAATCAGGACTATAAAGGAAGATGATTACACCTATATAGCGCTTCTTGAAAACGATGAATTGGCGAGATTAAAAACCAATGCCGAGGAACAATTGGCCATTGCCGAAAAACTAGGGGAAGATGAACTAAAGGCTGCTGAGGACAAAAACAAGGAAGAACTCGATGCCCTTAAAAAACAACAGGAACACCGAAGGAAAATCATTGAAGAAGCTATTGAACTCGAAAAAGAATTAAGGCGGGATTTGGCCGATTCGGTCATTGATCTTGGGGAATCCATTTTAGATGCACAGGTAGCAAAGGTGGACGATGAAATCGACGAAAACAAACGATTCTATGCCGCCAAACTCGACGATGAAAATTTAAGTGAAGAACAACGATCGGCCATTGAAGCTGAACGTGACCGAAAAGAACTCGAATTACAGAAGAAGAAAAAGAAACGTGAGAACGAGGCTTTCTTGTTTACTCAGGCGATAGCATTGGCCGAGATTGGAATCAACTTAGCACGTACCTTATCAGCTATTACAACGGCAGCAGCGGTCATTGCGGCGTCTGCGCCTTGGCCTTTCGGGGTGGTTAATGCTGCATTATACACAGCGAGCGCAGTTCCTGTAGCCATTGCAACGGCAGCAGCATCCGCAGGTGCAGTAGTAGCACAATCCATATCCGCCTTTGAAGGAGGTACGGACAACGCTCCCGAAGGTTGGGCATTGGTCGATGAAAAACGCCCCGAGGTGCACACCGATAAGGACGGGAATGTAAAGACATTCGGTAGCGACAAGCCTAATTACAGGTATCTTGAAAAAGGGGATAAGATCGTTAAATCCCACGAAGATTTCTTTTCACGCAACAACGAAGAAGAAATCAACCGAGCCGTATTCAATTTGAATATGCAGAGCAACGGGGAGCAGATTTCAAGACACCAAACCGACAATGCTTTACGGGATGAAATGAGAAGATTAAATACCTCTAATGAAAAAGTTTGGAAAGAGGTCAAGAAATTGGCATCCCGCCCAATAAATAATAAAGTCACAGTGATAAACGAAGATAAAAGGTCTTACTAAATGGATATATTCGAGCGATCACGCACCTCTAAATACATACTTTCCACACGGGTACTTGGAACTAAAGAAGTACAGAAACCCGATGGATGGAGAAATGACAATCGTTCTTTGGATAGGGACAAGGATTCACGTTTCGTAACTCAAAAAATAGAGGTTGATTTAACCTTTTACGGGGACGCCTCTGAATACATCAGTACTATTTACAAGTCTTTTGGGATTACAGAACGTATCTTAATATCTAAATACGAAAAATCACAATATGCATTGGACGAAGCGTGGATTTTGAGATACGTACAAGAACTCGATTTATTTACCTATAAAGAAATATCAAAAACAGGAGCGATTACTATCAAAGCTACCGAGGGAGGGTTATTTGAGGATATCAAAGACCGATATGACGACAAATACGACCTTATCGAAGAAAACTCCGCAGATTTAGACCCAATTGGAAAGTTAAAAACCCATCCATTCCAGCCCAAGGAACGTAAGTTGTTTTTGGAGAGTTACTTGAAGGGCGACCGAAACGACTATAGGATAGATTCGGGGTATTACCATACAGCATTGATCGAGAAAGGACGCCCGATACCAATGGAACTTATCTATACCTCGAACAAAGCCGACATACAGACCCCGACCAATGCCATAGGTGATTATAATAACACTGTTGAAAGTCCATCGGCAGATGTGGGTGTTGGAAACAATATTGATGTAGGATTCCCATTCCTGTTCGAAGCGGAAGAAGATAAGGTATATCAAATTAAATTCAATCTAAAATTCAAGATAGACTCGGTCGATGCTAAATATGTACAGGGCGAGGATTTCAGGGTACAATACATAAAAAGCGAAAAGATCAACAATGAACAAGTAATAAAAGAGGGTGAGGATTTACTGATGTATTCTGCTTCCAACCCGTCAGGTATCACCTTATTTGAAGCCTCTCAGAACATTGGAACTGAATTTACCGTTCCTTTTGACAGGGAAATCAATTTGTTGAAAGGGGAAAGCCTTTCGCTTATATTTTATTCCTATTCGGCCATTGACAGGTCATATCATACCGATTCAGGCTATCAACGGGTTTATATCAACTCGACAGGTACAATAAACGTCATAGATAAAACAGAATACCCACCAACGGTCAGCCGATGCATCAAACCTTTGGATTTGTTCGATAGGTTGGCGGCCAAGATCACTGGAAAGACCGGACTTGTAAGATCTTCTATTTTCGGCATTGGCGGAGAATACGAATTTGCCGTGGTAGATAATGGGTTTTGGGCACGTGGATTCCCAGATTCGTTCTTGGACGAAAACGACGAAGAAGTGACCATACAATTCAACACCTCGTTCAAAGAGGCTTTCGAGGCTTTTGAATATTTAGAGCCTTTGTATTGGGGTGTTGAAATCGATAAAGGACAACAATATTTAAGGATAGAAAAAGCGACCTATACGATGCAGAATTTTATCGGCATCCGATTAGGTAGTGTGGACGAGATAGAAACCGAAAGTTCTAAATCAGATTACTTCAAAAAGATAAAGATCGGGCAAAAAGAACCCCTGGACTACGAGGAAATAAACGGACTGGACGAGCCAAATGGACTCTCTGAACTATCCACTCATAACCGAAAAGGGGAAACCTACGAGGCTATCTGTGATTATAACATAGATTCCACGGGCTATGAGATAACAAGACGTATCACATTTGCCAATTTCCCAAACTCTGATACACCAAGGGACGAAAATATCTGGATGCACGCAGCTAAACCATCAGGAACTTTCAAGATGTACGAATTTGTATCACAGGAGGTCATTACACATAAATTATGGCAAGATGAATTTTCCGCTGCGCCTAAAGGGATATTCGACCCCGAGAGTGCTTGGAATTTGAATTTAAGCCCAATGAACAGATTATTGTACGGACACGGCTATTCTGTCAAGAGGGGATTGTATCATTTCAATGACAAACTTATCAACTTTTCATCGAGCAATGCCAATCAGGATTTGGTTACGTATAAGAATGGAGTGGCATTGGCCGAGAACGGAACTATCATAGTAAAGGATCTTGGAAGGAACAGGGTGCAAGCAGACAAAACCACTTTATCCTTTAAAATGACCCAACTCATTGAAGCGCAGTTTTTCGGATTTATGAAAGTGGACGGCAAGGATATACCTAATTATTTCGGACTGATAGAATATTTGGAAGAAGGAACCCTGAAATACGGACGGATAGTCAAACTCTCTGGAAGTGAAAAAAGCAAACTAACATTAATTAACGCACAAAGCTAATGGCAAGTACCTTAAAACTAAATTTCAGCAGCCCTGCGAACGTGGGTGATACGCTTTCGATAAACATCAACTCCCCGACAGGCAGCATTGTATTGACCGAAACTTACAAAACACTGCGACAAGCCAATGGGCAGGTTACCGCGCCCAATATAGGTGTATTGGCTGCGTATTATTCGGCATTGAACTACGTGAACGCTTGGAACCTCGATTACAAAAACACGGGTGGTACGAACAACATTACAGCTTCCATAAACGAAAGTACATGGGAGGTCACTCTTAGTATGGAAAATGATTCGTGGGAATTTAATCCTTCCACACCTATTTCTGGCAGTTTACCCACAGCGAGCAAAGTAAGCTACGTACTCAACAATTCGACCCTTCAACCCGTTAGCACACTTGCCTTTGTAGATTATAATATGACGACCTCTACCTGTGGGAATTTGGTCGCCAACTTTAGTGCGGCAGGTGGAACAGGGATTTATGATATCTACGTAAACAATTCTTTAACATTGGCCGGGCAGGGAGCAAACTTTTCCCTGAACCTTAACAGGGGGGTAAATTATTCCATTCGTGTAGTGGACAGCGCAGGAATGACCATCAAAACCATTTCCTTTAAGCCACCTAGAAACCTGATCGCCAACGACCTAACGGTTTCGGTTGATAATTTGGATTCTGGCGCTACCCTGACCATTGAAGATACTTTTATATCAGCTTCGATCTACCCGCTTGAATATTCATTGGACGGGATCACCTACAAGACGGATAATTATTTCACAGGAATAGCGAGTGGAGATTATACCTTATATGTAAAAGATGCTTTCGGGTGCAGTGTTGAAAAGACATTCAATGTCGATGGTATCACAACATTGACACAGACCATCTTTACTTTGTCGAATTTGAATGCCATTAGATACGCCAATGTGGAAGAAGGCAAAAAGAACCATCTCAATACACTTAGTTCAAATGAGTTGAAAGGACTGCAATATACCTACGCACACAAGTATTTATTGGAAGATAGTTTGACCACGCAGTTCAAGACCAATGCCGCTTATATGAACGCTTATGCCATAGATTCCAAATTCAATACAACACAACTCTCTATTATTAAGCAGACAAATAACACGAACCAACAAATCAAAACCACGGCTACCCTGTTTTCATCAAACGGATTGATGGGGATTTACTTCGGGGTGGTAGATGAGGTGGATTATACAACCGAAGCTGTTATTGGATCGGTGGATTACGGGTTTTCATTGCCAGAATGGGCGAACAAAGTGGGTAATTACGTTACCATAAGCGGGGTAGGACAAGTGAAGATCTTGGATATACAGTATTCCGAGGAACGTGATGCTTTTGTTCTGATATTCAACCTTATAAACATATTGGCAGACGAGCAACGTTTCATCAGTGCTATTCACAATATTCAGCCTTACGAGGTTTACGAGTTTACAGCAGATATGTCCGTATTACCCGAAATCTTCAACATCGTCGTGGAAGTGGGGATTTCCGCCAATGACATACAATTCACCCGTATTTCAGAAAAAATCAAACGAGTTGTTGATTCAGACAAATTGTACTTAATTGAGTACAAAAACTCGTCAAACAAAGGTGATATGGTTTATCAAACTGGAATTTCTCACAAGATACGATTGGAAGGCTTTGAGGATGACGACGGCGATCAGGAAACCGAAGGCTACGACGGCGATCAGGAGTTTTACGTCACAGACAACTCAATTTATGATGCGCAACGCTTCGTGTTTAAATATTTATCAAGCGAAGTAGCACGAATGTTAAGAGGTGTTGTAGCACATGATTCGCTAATAATTAACGGTTTGGGCTATAAATTAGCCGATGTTCCTGAAATAAGCCCGAGCTTTAATTCTAATCTTAAAACTTTTTCCGTAAATTTGAAACGTGGTGGTAATGTGTTCTTAGATAGCAGTCAGGAAATCATTAGCGGTTCGGCGGAAATTGAATCCATAAGCGGTGCTATCGAAGCATCGAAAGGAAAATCTCTTTTACTCTGGACTAAATCATAACCCCACAATGAGCATACTACAAGATCAAACTACTAGATTTTTCGAGGTATTGGCGGCATCCAAGCTGCCCTCTGAACTAGGTGAACTTCTAACCTCACCGAGTGCCACGCATTTTGTGGTTATTCAATCCGGCACGAACGATGCTAAAAAGATCAGTGTTGCTAATCTACGTGGCGCACTTGGAACGTATAACGCTACTACAAATACTCCTTCACTTATCAATAGTGCTGGTGTGGAAGGGGATTCCTACTTGGTATCAGTGGCGGGAACTAAGGATTTCGGCAATGGAAATATCAATTTATCTGTAAACGATTTATTGGAATACCGAGGTGGAAAATGGATTAAGTTCAACCAAGTATCTTTACAAAACGTATTGGATGCCTTAGGCTACACCCCAGCCAATGATGCAGAGGTGGTGAAGAGCCTTCAAAAGTTTGACGGCACACCAATAGCCAAAGATGCGAATGGGTTGGTTGTATTGCCTGATTTTAGTGTATGGCAAGCGCCTTTTTTAAATGAATTGATACCAGATACTTACCTGCCCAGTACAACGGGAAATTTCATACTTAATGGAAGTTTCTTTACTCCAAATATGACAGTAGTTGTTGAAGGGCATACCATTAATTATAAAACGTTTATATCGGATAGTAGAGTGTTAATAAATCTCACGACTTCTGCAACAGAGGGAACTTATGATGTTACACTTAACAACGGAATAGAAGCTGTATTTTTAGACAGATTACAAGTGGTTCAAGGCACTGTTTATAAACCTGTAACGGCTGATTGGACATTAACCGAACCGATTAATGTAACGGATTCAGAGGTAAATGTGCAAACTTGGAATAGTGCAGGAACAGCCAAATGGTCGAAACTATTTGATTTTACAATAAATTGGTCTCTGAAAATGAGAATCAAAGCCACTCCACTAGGTAATTCCTACCCTTCAAATTATGACCAGAGAAACATATCCTTAAAGAATATTTCTGATGTTTCAAGAACGTATGTTAATTTTTACACACAATCCGCAACATCTTTAAGCCTTTTGGTATCTATTGATGGCGTGGCATCAACCAATAAAGGAATTTTATCAACCAATTCCCCTGCTTATTTTGCAGACAATTTAGATATATTTGAATATAGATGTATTGCGGGCGTGTTGTATTTATACAAAAATAACACGCTGATCAGCAATATGGGTGCTATAACAGAAAATTTGTATTTGTTTATTACACTTTCTATTTTTGACGTTTACGATATTAAATACATTGACCTTTCAGATGGTTCTGGGGCTTTACAAGATGTTCGCACAAAGACTTCTGAACTGCAAAATGATGGAGAAGACGGAAGCAGTCCTTATGCTACTTTAAATGATATCCAAGTAGCGGGGGCGGTGACAGATACTATTTCCTTTGCAATAAGCGATACTTCAAGCGCATTAGTGGCAGGCGATGTGGATAGTTTTCACGCACCTTATAATTTCACGTTAAGCACTTTTTGGGTAGGAGTAAACACCGCACCCACGGGTTCAGCATTAGTGGCAGATGTAAAAAAAGCGGGTGTTTCAATCACCTCTTCAAAAGCGATTATAGATGCAGCGGAATTTACATCATTGACCGGAACTGCACCCGTATTGACCACAACAACTTTTTTAAAAGGGGATAAAATTACCCCTGTAATTTCCCAAGTTGGGAGTATAGAAACAGGAAAGAGTTTAAAACTTTATTTAGAAATAACCAAAAATTAATATATTATGAGTTTACCATCAGTACTTATCAGGAAATTTTCAGAACAACCTTCTAATTGGGCAACAGGAACACCACAGGTATTCCCAGCAGAAGCAGCGGCAAAAATAACATTGGTGCAGGTCAATGGAGTTGATATTTTAGAAACAGATTGGCAAGTAAAAGCCTACAATGAAATTGAGGTATTAAAGACTTTGGTTGACGGTGATACAGTTAACCTTGTAGTTGAAGGTGGGGTTTTAAAACACGCACCATGGCCTAATGCTGATATGAGTCCTGTGATTGGATTGGAGCCTGATTTGGAATGGTTCTTAAAATACGAACCTTTCCCATCCCCTGAATACGATTCTAGGATTTGGATATTGGCAATTACAGAAGATGTAACTACGGAAAAACACCCCGATTATCCGACTATCAACACTTACAAACGTACCTATGCAGAAAATAAAAGACCTGATGCCGATATTAATTTAGCTATTGAAAATGCAGAGGAAGCAGCCAATACGACCTTAACAGATTATAGGAACAACGAAAAACTGTTTATGTTGGCGCAAGGTATTCAAGTAAGAAGAAGTAGGGGCACACAACCAAATGCAGCCGAACTTGCTATTGAAGACCAGATACTAGCATTTGACGTGAACATCTGGAAAAACGATGCCACAAAAAAAAGCAAGAAAGACCAAGTCGCTAATGGTCAAGAACCAGATATAGATGCAGGATGGGAACGTGGCAATTCAGGAAATGTAATATAATGCCTTATGGCAGAGCGAAAAATCGACCCAAAATTTAATATCTATGAAACCTATACGACTATGAATGTAATGAATCCGTACAGATTTGGAGGGGGGTCGGCAGGATATGAACCCGAAACCGTTGCTTTAATGGCTTCAATCGGTTGGGCTGATGATGCGACGGTTTCCCCACATAACGGATTGACCTATAAAGGGGTGTACGATGCCGTTGATACCTATTTCAAAGCAGGTAAAACAGCCGGCTATTTAGCCCTTTTAAAAGCGGTTTATTTGTTCATAGGGAATACTGCGGATAACCACAAATGGAACGCCATGAACCCGCAAGATACCGATGCAGCCTTTAGGATGTTGTGGACGGGCGGACTATTTTCTGCTAATGGATATAAAGGAAGCGGGGTGTCTTACGGGAATACCAATTTTGCAGAGAACAACAATACTTTAGGAAGTCAAAGCTACGGCGTTTATTCAAGAACGGAAATTGCCGCCAATTATATAGATATGGGTGCGAGCGCTAAAAGTGTGATGTATGTGAGGTGGGGAACTAACCTATTTTATACATCTTGCCAGAGCCCGATATCTACAAATTCAAACACCACATCATTAGGAATGTTCGGAGCTACAAGGCAAGATAACTTTTACTATAAAAAATTCGCAAACACCACATTTACAGATGTAAGTGCTGATATTACAGGTGGTTCAACCGATAATTTCTGGCTAGGCTCAAGGGCGTATTCCCCTGGGTACTATTCACAACGGGAGTATTGCTATTTTTTTATAGGTGATGGATTGACACAAGCTCAAATGACAGATCATATCGCAGCCGTGCAACAATTACAAACCGATTTAGGAAGGCAAGTATGAAAACACTAAAGAACCCTTATTTTATTTTATGCGCAGCCTTTATCATAGGCTTGCCCGGCTATCAGATAGCACTAATATTAATTCAATACTTTAAATTATGAGAAAGTTTCTTTACAACATCAATTCAACTTCCTGGTTTTACACCTTTAAAAATGGAAAACTATTAAAACTCGAAGTATTCTTAATGCTTATGATCGCTGCAACCTTCTTGGGAGGTATAGGAACAGGATACGAACACCAAACAGGAGCATACTTTGGAATCGTTTATCAAATTCTAGTAGCACCTTTCTGGATATTCATTTTAGAATACCTTCTTTATTTTTTATTTGCCGAGAGTGCTTCAATAGAAACTCAGGAATATTACTGGAAATCTCAATTATGGAGATTAAAAAACAAAGGACATATCTTCCAGAAAAAACTAATGTACCCAAATTGGGAATATAAACTTGAAGAACTATCTACAAAATGGGAATATGTTACTGGACAGACTCCTGATGAAACTATCAAAAATGCCCCGTTAATACAAAAGTTAAGAGGTGGTTTATTATTGGTAGCTGCATTGGCAGGAGTGATTGTTGGTAATTTAATAGGTATTATTTTAGGATGATAGCTAAATCCAAAATATACGGATTCTGGATATTCTACTTTACCCTGATGGTAAGGTGGCTTTGCGTTTCCTTATTTGGATTCTTTTCCGGTGGTTTGTTTATAGCTTTTTATCTGAAACATAAACGCAATTGGAAGTTTCAGTTTTGGTGGCTCAATGATACAGAGGATGGTGACTACGGGAATGAAAAATGGTTAAAAGACAATGGTTATAAAAAAGGATTGTGGTCTGCAATTAATTGGTGGCGAATTAACCACTCTTGGAATTATATTAGGGGATTTATCCCGGGATGGAAAGATGGTGAAGCTGATATATTTAAAACAATTTACAGCACCGTAACCGATACTGAAAAATACGGAAGATGGACACGGGCAGACAAGCGCAAAGGAATTTATGGACTCAAATTCATCGCATATCAAATTGATGGTAAAACATACTGCCAATTCAGTTATGCGAACAAATGGATATCAATACAATTAGGTGGTGGCAGTGAATATAGATTTAGGATAAAATTATAAGGATTTAAACCCCTCAACATTGAAAAGAATGACAATTTCCCCCGAAGATGTTACGCTTATCGCAGTTTTCGCTATAAGCTACTTGGCATCTATGTACACACAATATGCAGATCCTAATTTGACTTTGGAGCGTTCAGATTGGGTTATTAGTTTTTTGTGGAGCTTCATTGGCGGGTTCTTAGCATACAGTTGGTTTTCATTTGCGGAAGAAAATCCTGGAAAAGTTATGGCATATACCATTGTTATAAGTATTGCTTCACCAAGGGCGTTTAAGTTTATATCTAATTTCAAAAATCAAGACCGATTTTTTGAATCAATGTTCAATAAGATTACTAACAGAAAAAAAGAAGAAGATGGAACTAACTAAATTATTTGATTTGTTGTCATACGATGACCAAAGATTTGTGCTTATATACTTTATATCAGGAGTGCTGTTCATAGTTTTTTCATTTTTAATATACTACTGTTATTATACGTCTAAGTGGTTTCGATGGGCTAGTGCTTTAACGTTTTTTTCAGTTGGGTTTATGTTGTTGAGTACAGCAGGAAAAGCATTAAAAGGCTTTGAGTATGATTTTATTTGGTTAACGCAGGGTATGGCAATTGTTAGTACTATTGGCGCTTTTTGGGTTGCAGCTCAATTTTTAATGTGGAACCATAGAAAAAGAAAAGAGGAATTAGAAAAAGAAAAAAAATGAATAAAATAGCAATAATAATCGGTCACGATATGAAGTCACCGGGTGCATATTCACAGGAATTGCATACCTCGGAATATATGTACAATTCGGAAGTTGCAAGCTACCTGCACCAATTTGATGTATATAAACGGCCTTTAGGAGGTGGGTACACTACTCAAATGAGGTCGCTTGCAGCCGAATTGAAGCCTAAAAATTACGATTTGATCGTAGAGCTCCATTTCAATTCCTTTAACAAATCCGCCAATGGATGTGAAACCATATCATATCCCGGTAACAGTTTTACAAAGAAATTAGGTGCTGAATATTGCCGATTGGTCACTAATAAATATTGCACCGAAAACCGTGGAGCTAAAGAAGGTGAAAAAGGCGGAAGGGGTTGGGGGTTCTTGTCTCTTATGCCAGCACCAGCAATCATATTGGAAGGTTTTTTTGGAGATCACCCCGAAGCATTACTTTTCAAAAACCAAAAAGAGTATGCAGGGGTTATTATTGATTGGTTAAAGAGTTGTGGTTATTAAGGGAGTTTTGGTAAGCGATAGAAGCCTCTATAGGGGTATTAAAAGTCCCTAAATGATATCTTTTGCCTTTAAGTCTTATAATGGATTTATAACCCCTACCACTTTTATGAACACCAACAAAGCCTGTTTTATTACTCATTGATCTTGTAATATTTTTTCTGTGAGAAATAACTCTAAGATTTTCAAGGCAATTATTAAGAATGTTAGAATCAATATGATCGACGACTTTAGAATATTTATCGCTTACGTGACTAAGGAAAGATTCGGCTACAAGCTGATGAGTTGATTTTTTAAGTCCTTTAGAATTTCGGCATAATGAAACGTACAAATATCCTTTATTGTTTTTTGTTTGCTTTAATTCTTGTGATTTAAATTTAATAATTGCACCGTTAACTGAATTATGAACACATCTATCAACAGAACGCACATTTCCAAGATTACTTACTTGATAGAACCCTTTAAAATTTATAACGTCTTTCCAAATTTCCATATTATATATTTAATGTTTAAAACAAAGATAACAAAATACCTTCTTATGGCTCTAAATAAAATAAATAAATTTTAAAATGAAAAAATTGTATTTCAGGATATACGTTATCGTAATGACTTTAATCGTACTGATTTTAACAGCTGTTATGATACTTAATTATGTAAATATTTGATATGAAAAACCACTTTATTTATTTAATCGTGATTGCTCTGCTTGTTTTCCTGCTTCTGAATAATTGCAGTGGGCGGAAATACGACAATCAGACCAATGATTCAAAGATTGAGTTTCTGAACGATACCATTTCCTATTATCAAAATGAATTGGGACAGGAAGTCGCTGAGAAAGTTGCGTTAAATGGAAACAATGATGCCTTGGAATTACTCCTATCCAAGCAAATCGATTCAACCCAGCAATTAAAACGTTTGGTCAAGGGATTTAAAAAAGTAGATGCTTCCGGGAATATTACGCAGGTAGTTACCATCGATAGTATTTTCGTGCCTGAATATTCCGGAAAACCCTTTGAATTTGACAACACGCTTTCGTTTGTTATCGGTAAGACAAAAGGCTTCTTTAATTCTGAATACAAGATCAAGGCGGTTAATTCAAGCCCAATGATACGCACGGTAGGCTTAGATACTTATACATTCAAACCACGTATAAAGCGTTTCGGCATTGGTTTTCAAGTGGGGTATGGGATAGGTTCTAACTTTAGTTTAAATCCTTATATAGGCATTGGGCTTAGCTATGATTTGATCAGGTTTTAATCCTCGCTCAATATTAAAGCAGTATCTTCTGCTAATATTTCCCTGCCCGGTTCTTCCATAAAATCAATTTCACGGACATTGGCGGAGTTTACAAGTCCGTACCTAAATTCAGTCAACCTTTCGTCCATAAAAACATCCATGGTATCAGGTAGGTCTTTAATCTTTTCTCTTAATTCTTTAATAGTCATAATTTCAGTTTGTTTTTATGTTTATAGATCAACGGGTATTTTCTCAGGGAAAACGGTTGTCCTTTGTTGAACACATGGATGGTGTTTATCCCTTTTATCTTGGAGGCGGTGAAACCGAATTTATCGCTTGTGGCCACGTACCATTTGGTGTTGTCGAGAATACTGTTCTTGATGGCGCATTGCCTTGCTTGTTCTAATTGCATTGGGCGGGTTGAGTTATTTGATTGGTTCGCATTTTTCGCATTGGTAGATACTCACCAATCTTCCGTCATAAGAAAATGTGGTGTTTGTCAGTTCAGCGCCTTTCGGGAATTTAAGACCGCAATTGACGCATTGGTGGATTCTTCTTGTTTTGTGTACTAACTTGACTTTAAATACCTTGATATTATCAAACATAGTTATAATTTTTTGTTGGGTTCGATTCGTTCATTTTCAGTTTCTTGCAAATTTTAGCTTGGAAACTGCCTATTTATCTACAAACTGTTTTTTAAAATACATTAAAGTTCACAAAAAATGCAAACAATTTACTTTTCGATTATCGTATTGTTTACAAATCTTTTAAAGGTTCTATTCTAAAATCCAATAAGTTAATGGTGGATGTTCTTGAAAATATGCGCCATCATAGCCACAGGCCAAGCATTTCCTATCATCTTTTTACGTTTTGCTTCCGTGAAACCCATGGTGTGATTATCTTCTATTGTTTGGAGTCGTTCACATTCAAGGGCATTGAGCTTGATTATTTTACCGTCGATAAAGATTAC
>Ga0314855_100007_pt1 | contig 69091 bp, 62 predicted proteins | sample 2018CB1WmetaG_FD_203636 | JGI IMG/M metagenome (GOLD analysis project Ga0314855, IMG submission 203636) | Cryopeg brine viral communities from Beaufort Sea near Barrow, Alaska, United States - 2018 CB1W | ecosystem: Environmental > Aquatic > Marine > Coastal | place: USA: Alaska | collected... | reverse complement strand
GCGGGGGAATTCGCCGTTGTGTTCCTGCACCACGACCTGCGCGGCTTTTTGCAGGTTGCGGGCGCGGGCGTAATAACCCAGGCCGGACCAGTGGCTGAGCACGTCGTCTGTAGGCGCTATCGCCAGTGAGTGAACGTCTGGAAAGCGCTGCATAAACGCCTGGTAGTACGGTATTACCGTGGCGACCTGGGTTTGTTGCAGCATAATTTCCGACACCCACACCCGGTATGCGGTGCGGTTGTGATGCCACGGCAGGTTGTGCCTGCCGTGTTCATCAAACCACTTCAAAAGTGCTGAGGCAAAGCTGTCAGTCATCAGTTAAAGAAGCCTTTGAGCGCGTCTTTTACTTTGTCGCCGGCGCCTTCACCCAGTTTTTCCTGAAGCTTCTCTTTTACTTTGTCTTCGGCTTTGGTTTTTGCGCGGTCTATTTCTTTCTCTGCTTTGGCGCGGGCTGCGTTTTTGGCGATGTCTTGCAGGCTGTCGCGGAAGCGCGAACCGTCGAAGGAGCAGAGCCCTGCTGGGTCATCGCTCAGGTTGCCGCGGCACTCCAGGGGTATAACCACGTTCCTCACAATGTCGGTTACCCGGCAGGCTGGGTCACGGTGGATTTCACCCACAATACGCAGGCCGAGTTCGTAGTCCACAAGGGTTTGCTGCATATCGACGCTGCCCTGGCCTTCCAGCTGCATACCGGCAAGCGATGCCAGCAGTTCGGTGTTGTTCAGCGTGTTGCCGTTAATGTCCAGGGTACCGCGCATGTCATTAAACGGTGTGGTAGTGCCCCAGTCGGTCGTACCCAGGGTTTCCTGATTGACCAGCGCAATGCCCTGACATGCCAGGCGGGTCAGGTTCATGCGGCGGAACTCGCCTTCTGCCAGGTTAAAGGTGATTTTGCCATCAGCGTTACCGCGCAATGCGGCCATGGTGTTGCCGGTGGATTTGGCGTTTATTTTGAGGTTTGCTCCGCCAGAGAGCATGTCCACTTCCGCCAGGTCGTTCAGTAGCGGCAGTGTTTGTACGCCTGCCACGTCGGTGTTTACGCTCCATTTCGGAGTATCGGAGCGGGCATCGATGCTGGCATTGGCGTTAAAGCTGCCGTAGTAGAGTTTGCCGCTGAAGTCGTCGATTTCCAGCAGGCCGTTTTTGGCCAGGGTGCTGGCTTTTATCTCATTAATTTGAAGATTGCTGACGGTTAGCTTGTTCAGCCCCAAATCTATGTCTAATAACAGCGCACGCAGGGTGTCCAGAGGCAGCAATTGCGAGTCCGGGTCTGCTTGGGCTGCCGCAGTACCTGAGTCAGAACTAGGGCCAGAACCAGAATTAGAGCCAGTGCTGTTTTGGGCCGTTGGGGTATCTGATGGCGGTGGCAGGTAGCGATCGGCGTTTAGCTCGTCACCGGTCAGGCGGAAAACAAGCGCGGAGCTGGCCAGGTTATAACTGCCTGAACCGTTGAAAGTCGTGTCGTCCAGTTTCAGGGTTAAGTCGGTTAGCTCCGGCTTGCCCGCTGCTCCGCCGATGTTAGTACTGAAGGCCAGGGCGGTGAGCACGTCGCCGTCACTGGTTTCAATAGCGGGTTGGCCCAGGTTCTCCAACAGTTTTTTCAGAGAAAATTCGTTGATGGCGATGTTACCCGCCAATTTTGGCTTGTCGCCAAAGCCTTCTACATCCAGATTGGTGTTGGCGCTCAGGTTGGCAAAGCTGAGGCTGATGTCTTTCAGGTTCGCGGTTTCGTTAGCCAGGTTGGCGGCCAGTGATCCACTGATTTTAGCGGTGATGGTTTTACCGGCGAATGCATCGCCTTTTATGTCGAAGCTTGCGTCCAGGCCCGATGCGCTAAATGCATCTAATGCCTGGTTAGCCGATAGGCGGGCTGCAATACTGCCTTCTACCTTCATTTGCGGCTCGGTGGTTTCTACCCGAAAGCTGATGGACAGCGGAAACTCGGAACCCAGGGTGATGTCGCTGGCGCCCAGAGTGAAGTCTTCCAAGGTGATTTCCTGGCCGGTGGTGGCGTCGGTGTAGTGCACCCGGGCGTTGGCGATTTCGACGTTGCTGACGTTGAAGTTCAGTGGTTTTGACGAGCCTTCACTCGCTGTTGCTGTAGCAGTTGCGTCCGGAGCCGGTTCGCTGGAGGCAGCTTGCTGCGCGTCTTTCTCCGGCATTATGCGGGTCCAGTTAGCCTGGCCTTCTTTGTTAACGCTCAGATGCGCGTCCAGGCCGCCCAGTACAAAGTTGTTCACTTGGGGCGACATGGCGACCAATGACCAGAAATCGATCTCTGCGACCAGGCGATCGAGCGCGATGAAGCGTTCGCCGTCGAGTTTGGCTTCAACGTTATTCAGCTCTAAGCCGATGGGAATGAACGACCAGCTGATGTCGCCGTCTAGAATCAGGTCGAGATTGGTTTGCTTTTCTACGGCCTGCTCAATTTGCGGTTTGTAGGTATTGGGATCAATCACCAGCATGGCGACGGCTATTGCCGCTACGGCCAGTAAAATCAGTGCCACAATAGTAATGAGCAGGTAACGTAGTGCTTTCATTGGGCGAGTCCTGTTCGTTCAGATCAGTGTGCGATAGTTCAGAGGATAACGCAGGGTTAGAAAATTAACAGCGTGAGTGTATGACAATGCCGTAGTGTTAGGCCAAAGTACCGCCGTATTTCTATGACGATCGTAGTCTCTAATAATGAGAACAAGAGCCTCTAATAATGACAACAAGGAGTTGGCAATGGCCATCAACGTATCAATAGAACTCAGCCGCGAGCTGGAAATTGCCGGCAGTTACGATGAAGTGTTTGACCTGCTGGCGGATGTGCCCCGGTCAGTCAGTCACTTTCCAAAAGTGCATAAGTTGACGGACCTGGGCGATAACACCTACCTCTGGGAAATGGAGAAGGTAGGTGTCGACAAGTACTCCATCCAAACGGCGTACGCTTGCCATTATGTGTCTGACCGCGATGCCGGCACCGTTCGCTGGGAGCCTGTTGCGGGCCAGGGCAATGGCGTGGTGAACGGGTCTTGGGTTATTACCGCCAAGGGCGATACTATGTCCACTCTGAAGTTTAAAACCAATGCAAAATTGACGCTACCGCTGCCGAGCCTGCTGAAACTGGCCATCAGCCCGGTCATCAAGCACGAGTTCAACTCGCTGGTAGACCAGTACATGCGCAATCTGAAGAAAGTGTTTGCATAGCGCAGGGCAATGACTGCGATGAATCCACCGGCAGGACTCCGGTACGAATAAGCGGTATACTTGGCGCAACTATTCATTGGCGTCTTGGATGCTGGAAGTTTTTAAAACCGATTTTAAACAGTAAGTTACGGAGTTCACATGGTCGAACGCAAGGCTCGGGTCGAACGCAATACCCTTGAAACCCAGATCAGTGTTGAAGTAAATCTTGATGGCACCGGTAAAACCAACTTCCAGACCGGTGTGCCATTCTTGGACCACATGATGGACCAGATTGCCCGCCACGGCATGGTAGATCTGGATGTGGTGTGTGATGGCGACCTGCATATCGACGACCATCACACCGTAGAAGATGTGGGTATTACCATGGGCCAGGCGTTCGCTAAAGCAGTGGGCGACAAAAAAGGCATTCGCCGCTACGGCCACGCCTACGTGCCGCTGGACGAAGCTTTGTCGCGGGTAGTGCTTGACCTGTCCGGTCGCCCCGGCCTGCACATGGATGTTCCTTTCACCCGGGCAACCGTGGGTGGCTTTGATGTAGACCTGTTCGCCGAGTTTTTTCAGGGCTTTGTGAACCATGCGCTGATTACCCTGCATATCGACAACCTGAAGGGCAAAAATACCCACCACCAAATTGAAACGGTGTTTAAAGCATTTGGCCGCGCGCTGCGCATGGCCATTGAACTGGACGACCGCATGGCCGGTATTATGCCCTCCACCAAAGGCACGCTCTGATCCGAGGCGCCTGAGACTGTTTCCAACTGCTGGACTAATGAATTTATGAAAACCGTTGCCATCATTGATTACGGCATGGGCAACCTGCATTCCGTGAGCAAAGCCGTGGAACACGTAGCCCCGGATGCCCGGGTGCTGGTGACCGATAACGCCGATCTTATTCGCAGCGCAGACCGGGTAATATTCCCCGGTGTGGGCGCGATTCGAGATTGCATGGCGGAAATCCGTCGGCTGGGCGTGGATGAACTGGTGAAAGAAGTCTCCCGCGATCGCCCTTTGCTGGGTGTGTGCGTAGGCATGCAGGCGCTGATGTCCCACAGCGAGGAGAATGGTGGCGTTGACTGCATTGACGTATTCCCCGCCCATGTACGTTTCTTCGGCCACAAACTGACTGAAAACGGCGAGCGTTTAGGCGAACCTGGGAGCAAACGATTAAAAGTGCCGCACATGGGCTGGAACCAGGTCCAGCAGGTGCAAGATCACCCTATGTGGCACAAAATCGCTGACGATGAGCGCTTTTACTTTGTGCACAGTTATTACGCCGAAGCCGAAGGTAACGCCGACATAGCCGGCCGCACCCGTTACGGTGTTGACCTTGCTGCTGCTGTGGCTAAAGGCAATATTTTTGCGGTGCAGTTCCATCCGGAAAAGAGTGCCGATGCAGGTCTGCAACTGTTAAAGAATTTCGTTAACTGGGCCGGAAGCTGAGCAGGCTCCAATCTCCACGTAGTCGTCGAGAAATATCTAAAAATATTCAGGAAAACCAAGCACTATGCTGATTATCCCCGCTATCGATCTGAAAGACGGCAAATGTGTACGCCTGCGCCAGGGCCGGATGGACGATTCCACCGTGTTCGGCGGCGATCCGGTTGATATGGCAACCCGCTGGGTAGAGGCCGGTGCGCGGCGCCTTCATTTAGTAGATTTGAATGGTGCGTTTGCCGGCGAGCCGGTCAACGGTGAAATTGTGAAGGCTATCGCGCGCAAGTATCCGGATTTACCGATTCAGATTGGCGGTGGTATCCGCTCCGCAGAGATTATTGAAACCTACCTGCAGGCCGGTGTGCAGTGGGTGATTATTGGCACCAAAGCGGTGAAAGATCCCGAATTTGTGACCGAAATGTGCAAACGCTTCCCCGGCCACATTATTGTGGGCCTAGACGCCAAAGACGGCCGCGTGGCCACCGACGGCTGGGCCGAAGTATCTGAAATAATGGCCACTGATTTAGCAAAACGCTTTGCCAATGACGGCGTAGATTCCATTGTGTACACCGACATTGCCCGCGACGGTATGATGCAGGGCGTAAACGTAGAGGCCACAGCGGCGCTGGCGAAAGCCTGCGGTATACCGGTGATTGCTTCTGGCGGCGTGACCAATATGGATGACTTGAAACGCCTCGGTGCTGTGGCCGATCAGGGTATTCTGGGCGCCATTACCGGCCGTGCGATTTACGAAGGTACTCTGGATGTGGCCGAAGCTCAGGCTTACTGCGACAGCCTGAACGGCTGATTTTTTGATCTTCTGACACTGTGACTTTCTGACTGAACGGAGCATTTCCATGGCACTGGCCAAGCGCATTATTCCCTGTCTGGATGTAGACAAGGGCAGGGTAGTGAAAGGCGTGAACTTTGTGGATATCCGCGACGCTGGCGACCCGGTAGAAGTGGCCCGCCGTTACAATGAGCAGGGCGCTGATGAAATTACCTTTCTGGATATTACCGCCAGCCACGAAAGCCGTGACACCACCTATGAAACTGTTGAGCGAATGGCGTCAGAAGTGTTTATTCCCTTAACCGTCGGCGGCGGTGTGCGCACGGTGGAAGACATTCGCAAACTGCTGAACGCCGGTGCCGATAAGGTGGCCATCAATACCGCGGCGGTGTTTGATCCTGAATTTGTAAGAACCGCGGCCGAGCGTTTTGGCAGCCAGTGCATTGTGGTGGCGATTGATGCCAAGCGGGTGAGCGCCGAGGGGGAAGAACCCAGGTGGGAGATTTTTACCCACGGTGGCCGCAAACCAACCGGTTTGGACGCGGTGGAATGGGCGCAAAAGATGGTGGCGCTGGGTGCAGGCGAACTGTTGCTGACCAGTATGGACCGCGACGGTACAAAAATTGGTTTCGATCTGGGCCTTACCCGTGCCGTCAGCGATGCGGTAACGGTGCCGGTGATTGCGTCTGGCGGGGTAGGCGAGTTGCAGCACCTGGCCGATGGCGTAACCATCGGTGGCGCGGATGCGGTGCTGGCGGCGTCGATATTTCACTTCAGCGAGCACACAATCCCAGAAGCCAAAGCCTTTATGAAAGCCCAGGGAATTGAAGTGCGGGATTAGCCCGCTAGGCAATTACAACCGGGCAGCGCTACTGTCCGATTCCGGTTTTCTCGCGTAAGCAGGCACTATGGTCTGCTTTTTTTCGTTTGCAAACATGGCTTTATTACCGTTTCGAATGGCCCAGACGCCGCTGACGGTTGCTATTGCGATGCCCTGCTCATCCAGTAGGGGTAGGTGCTTTTCCAGATAATCTACGGTGATCTTGTGGGGGTGGCCGATGGCGATGGCCGTGCCCTGTTGCCGCGCACGTTGAATCAACAATTTGAATTGCCGGTCAACAAATTCTTCGGTTTGTTCGTGGTCCAGAAACACATCGCGGGTAAAGCTGGGGATGTGGTGGGCACGGGCGACATCACCGGCTATCGAGCTTGCGATCGTGCGGCTATCAACGAAGTACAGCGGGTACTGGCCCAGTTCTGTCATTACCCAATCCATGGGTTGCAGGCGCTGCGTCAGCAAGCTGCCCATGTGGTTATTGACACCCTGAACGTGAGGCACCGACTGCAAGGCCCGCCGCAATGTGCGGGTAAGGTGGGTTTGGTCCATATCTTCAGTCAGGCCGCCTGGTCCCAGGCCGAAATGCTGGGTATTGGCCATGGGCGCGTGCAGCATGATTTCTTTATTCAGGCTGTGTGACAGTTTGGCTAGCTCTACGGTATAGCGGCGGTAGGGCAGAAACGACAGGGTGATGGGCTGTTCCAGGCGCGCCAGGCGCTCCCCTTCAAGCCGGTTGTGGCCCATGTCGTCAATGATGATGGCGATGGTGGGTGGCGGCCCTGCCTGCGCTATGTTGCTGACCATGCCCAGAAGCATGGTCAGCAACATGCGAATCGACGTATTCGATAGCCGCGGTTTCACAAAGTGTCCCTTGGAAAGTGCCTCATGGACAGCAACTTATTCCTGAGCGCTGGACGTGCCGGTGCGGCTGATGATGTTCAGTCCCTTCAGCAGATTGAGCGCTGATCGCAGCTGGTAGTCACGATCCAGAACTGCGTCAGTGGATTCTTTGTTGCTGTCGCTTACATCTTTAGCTTCGTTTTTACGGTTTTCGGCCTCGTTCTTGCCTTTCAGGTGGCCGCTTAAATCAGCTTCAGTAAACATAGGCCGGCTGTCCAGTTCTTTCAGCTCTGCCGGTTTGACTTCGATATCCGGTTTTATGCCGGTGGCCTGAATGGAACGACCGTTCGGGGTGTAGTAACGAGCTGTGGTCATTTTTATGGCGTGGTTTTCATCCAGTGGAATCACGGTTTGTACGCTGCCTTTGCCAAATGACTGGGTGCCCATCACCACGGCGCGGCGATGGTCCTGCAAGGCGCCCGCGACGATTTCTGATGCAGACGCGGAACCGCCGTTAATCAGAACCACCATTGGCGTATCGGCCAGTATGTCACCTTCTGTGGCGCTGAAGCGCAGGCGTGAACTCTGTATGCGGCCTTCGGTATAAACCACCAGGCCTTCGTCTAGCACGGCGTCGACGGTGTCTACTGCTGCCTGCAGCACGCCGCCCGGGTTGTTGCGTACATCCAGAATGACACCTTTTAGCGCACCACCAGCGTCTTTTTTCAGGGCCTTTAGAGCGTTGCGGAACTGGCTGCCTGTTTCGGCCTGGAACTGGGTGATGCGAACATAGCCGTAACCGTCATCCAGCATGCGGGATTTCACGCTGGTGACCTTGATGATGGCGCGTTCTACCGGAATGACCAGTGGCCCTGTTTCGCCGTCGCGGATAATCGTCAGTTCCAGAATGCTGCCGGGTTCGCCGCGCATCAGCTCTACCGCGTCTTGCAGAGACATGCCTTTTACCGGTTGCTCACCCAGTTTTATGATCACGTCGGCGGCTTGCACACCTGCCTGTTGTGCCGGCGTGTCGTCTATGGGAGTAATGACCTTAATAAAGCCGTTTTCCATGCTCACTTCGATGCCCAAGCCACCGAAGGCACCGCTGGTGCTTTCTTCCAAGTCTTCATAATCTTTTGGTGCCAGATAGGCGGAATGCGGATCCAGCTCTGACAGCATGCCTTTTATGGCGCTTTCAAGCAGTTGGCTGTCAGTGACTTCCTCCACGTAAGCGTCTTTGATGCGACTGAATACGGCGGTAAATTTACGCAGGTCGTCCAGCGGTAGCTGCTCGCGTTCGGCCGGCATATCAATGCCCGCGTGGGGATCGGCTATGGTGCTGGCCGGCGTTTGCTGCGCAAAAGCCCAACCGGAAGCGGCAAAACAGGACGCCATAACGAGGGCGTGCATCGGTAAAGCATGAAGAGTGCGTTGGGCAAGTTTCATTCACTTATCCTGTATTTATTCCGCTAGTTGGCGGGTTGCCGCTAATTCGCCACAGTATGGCGGGAGCGCTGGCGTTTGTCAGCTCTTGCCGGGTTTCGCGGGTTGCCCAGCCAGCCAACGTGACGGATTATCGGGCTTGCCGTTGTGGCGTATTTCAAAATACAGCGCTGTTTTGTCGGTGCCGCCGGTCTGGCCGGCCTGAGCAATGGCCTCGCCGGCATCTACCCAGTCCCCAGTTGTGGTGTAAAGGCTGCTGGCATGGCCGTATAAGGTCATATAACCATCGCCGTGGTCAATAATGGTTAGTAGTCCAAAGCCACGCAGCCAATTGGCAAATACAACGCGACCGTAATGAATAGCCCGCACTTCTGCACTTGTGTCGGTGTGCATTAGCAAGCCGTTACGGCGTAGTTTGCCTTCGGCATAGGTTTCGCCAAAGCTGCTAACCACGGTTCCAGCAGCGGGCCAGGGCATTTTTTTACGCAGCTTCGCAAATGGTTGGTTGGCATTTGGCGCAGGTATGCTGGCAATGGCCTGTTGCACTTCTTCTAACAATGCCTCCAGGCGCTTTTGATCGGCGGCCAATTCGTCGCGCTCACTGCGACGCTGGCCGATGTCTGTGTTCAGGCTTGTCAGAGTCTGTTCGCGCTGCTTGCGGCTTTGCTCCAGTTTTTGCTGGCGTTGCTCTACATCGGCCTCGGTGGCGGCCAGTCTGGCGCGGGTATTCTGCATTTGCGTGCGGGTTTGGTTCAGCTCTGCCAGGCTGGCCTGAAAAGCCTGTACTTGGCCGACTGTGTAATTGCCCAGGTATTCGTAATAGGTGAGGGTGCGGGCAATATTGTTGGGGTCGGTTTCGTTGAGCAGTACTTTCAGGGCGCTGGCGTCGCCTTCCATCCAGGCCTGGCGCAGCAGCAGCTTCAATTGTTCGCGCTGGCCGTTGAGGATGAGGGTTAACTGCCGTTGCCGGGTTTCCAGTTCTGCCAGCTGTGCCTGCTGGCTGGCGGCCTGCTGCTTTAGGTCTCGAGCTTCCCGGGTCAGGTCACTGATGCTGCGTTCCAGGCCGGTCAGCTGTTGTTGCAGTTGTGAGCGGTCTTTTTCCGCTTTGGTCAGCCACTGATTAATGGCGCCAATCTGCTTTTTCAGCTTTTCAACCTGGGCCGGAGTTACCTGTTGAGAAGATGCTTGTTGCGCGGCTACCGGGGCTGCGCCGGCAAACGCCAGCACCAGCAGCAAGGGTAGCAGCACAGGTAAAACCAGTAGCGCGCGCAACATGACAACCTGCCCGTTTACAATCAACCGATCTCAGCCAGGCTGTGGCCTGTCATTTCGGTGGGTTGAGCCACGCCCATCAGTGCTAGCAGCGTAGGTGCTACATCGCTCAGGGCGCCACCGTCGTTCAACATTATCTGTTTTGGGCCGGTGTATACCAGGGGCACAGGGCCGGTGGTGTGGGCGGTGTGTACCTGGCCGGAGATCGGGTCTTGCATCTGCTCGCAGTTGCCATGATCAGCGGTAATCAGGCTTTCGCCACCCACCTCAGCAAGCGCTTCTACAACGCGCTTTACGCAGGCGTCCAGGCATTCGGCCGCTTTGATGGCAGCGTCCAGCTTGCCCGTGTGGCCAACCATGTCGCCGTTAGCGTAGTTGCAGATCACCAGATCGTATTTGCCGCTTTTAATGGCTTCAACCAGTTTGTCTGTCACTTCCGGGGCGCTCATCTCCGGCTTCAGGTCATAGGTGGCAACGTCTGGAGATGGCACCAGAATGCGGTCTTCTCCGGTAAATGGCTCTTCACGGCCGCCGTTGAAAAAGAAAGTAACGTGGGCGTATTTCTCAGTTTCTGAAATCCTCAGCTGGGTTTTGCCAGCGTTGGCCAGGTATTCGCCCAAGCTATTCACCAGCTGCGTCGGCGGATAGGCGCAGCTGGCTTTTATGTCGGCGGCGTATTCGGTAAGCATTACAAAGTCAGCCAGCTGGGGCACTTTTTTGCGTTTGAAACCGTCAAAATCAGCGTCAACAAAGGTGCGCGTCAGCTCGCGGGCACGGTCTGCGCGAAAGTTCATAAACAACACTGCGTCGCCGTCGTTAATAGTGGCGGGGGCATCACCTTCGGCCTGAATGCGGGTTGGTTTTACAAATTCGTCATTTTCATCGCGTTCGTAAGCCTGCTCCAGAGCGGTTACCGTGTCTTCGCAAGCGTATTCAGCTTCACCCAAAGCCATTGCATTGTAGGCTGCTTCTACGCGGTTCCAGCGGTTGTCGCGGTCCATGGCGAAGTAGCGCCCGGTAACGCTTGCAATGCGGGCAACACCAAGTGCGGAAAGGCTGGCGGCCGCCTTTTCCAGAGACGTTTTGGCGCTGCGCGGGGGCATGTCGCGGCCATCCAGAATGGCGTGCAGGTAAACGGCTTTAGCGCCGCGGGCTGCAGCCAATTCTGCGGCGGCAAGAATGTGGCTTTCATGGCTGTGAACGCCGCCTGGCGACAGTAGGCCAATCAGGTGAACGGCTTTACCCTGGCTCACAGCGGCGTCAATGGCTTTGCACAGGGCCGGGTTTTTCTGGAAACCACCGTCTTTCAGATCTTTGTCGATGCGGGTCAGGTTCTGGTATACCACGCGACCGGCGCCAAGATTCATGTGACCTACTTCGGAATTGCCCATTTGTCCGCTGGGCAAGCCGACAAACATTCCGGAAGTGTTAATCAGCGTTTTCGGGTTGTTTTGCCACAAACTATCCCAGAACGGTGTATTGGCGTTGCTGATGGCGTTGTCTTCGGCCGGGTCGCGGTGGCCCCAGCCGTCAAGAATGATGAGTGCTGTTGGCGTGCGAGTCGCTGTCATGACGTGCTCCGGTTATTGGTAGATGTTGTCGAGACGAGTGGGACTCAAGATTCTAACTGCTTTCATTTACCCATGCTACGCCGGTTACCTTCTGCGCAGGGCTGCGGGTGTGTATAATCTTGCCAAATTATTTTGCAGGGTGTTTTCATGGATCGCTTGTTTGAATTTGTTGTTAACCATTACATTCTGGTGTCGGCATTCGTTGCCTTGCTGCTGGCGCTGCTGGCGCTGGAAACCCGCCGCGGTGGTGCCAAAATTTCCGCCCAAGGCGCTGTGAACCTTATTAACCGGGACGAAGCGGTGGTGGTGGACATCCGTGAACGCAAAGAATTCAACGAAGGGCGCATCACGGGCTCGATGAATATTCCATTGAGCGCTCTGAAAAGCCGCAGCAGTGAGCTGTCCAAGCATAAAGAAAAGCAGCTGATTGTGGTCGACAAGATGGGGCAGCATTCTGCTATGGCGGTCAAACAGCTTAATACTGACGGTTTTGCCAATGTGGTGCGCCTGAGCGGCGGAATTGCCGACTGGAAAGCCAGCAATTTGCCGCTGGTAAAGAAATAACGAAGGGTTGTGTTGCCGCCCAGCGCCGCAGCACGTCGCTTAATTCACGGGCAACCTGGCCCAGATTGATAATAAAGGATTGAACATGGCTGAGAATTCGAAAGCTGCAGCAGGCAATGAAAACCAGAACCAACCACAATTCGCCATGCAGCGCATTTACGTAAAAGATCTTTCTTTTGAGTCCCCCAACGCTCCGACGGTGTTTCAGGAGCAGTGGAAGCCGCAGGTCAATCTTGATCTGAACACAGGGCATTCCAAAGTCAGCGATAATCAGTACGAAGTTGTGCTGTCGTTGACGGTAACGGCAAAAATCGAAGAGAAAGTCGCCTACATTGTTGAGATCCAACAAGCCGGCGTTTTTCTGGTAAACGGCGTGGAGCCTCAGCAACTGGGCCACATGTTGGGTGCCTACTGCCCGACTATTCTGTTCCCTTACGCCCGCGAAGCCATTGACAACCTGGTAAGCCGTGGCAGCTTTCCGGCACTGATGCTGGCGCCGGTTAACTTCGACGCGATTTATGCCCAGGCGCTTCAGCGCAAGCAAGAAGAAGCGACGGCTGCAGAAGCCACCAGCGAGCCCAAAACTCACTGACTTTCTGAGCGGGCAAGAAAAACCCGGCTTACGAGCCGGGTTTTTTATTCAGAACCGAAAAATGCGAGCTGTCGCCAAGCTTCATAAACCACCAGAGCGGCGGTATTCGACAGGTTCAGGCTGCGGCTGTGAGCGCACATGGGCACTCTCAGGCGATGTCCATCCAGTAGGGCATCGCGAACCGGTGCGGGCAAGCCGCGGGTTTCCGGCCCGAACATCAGATAGTCACCGTCCTGGTAACTGACCTCATGATAGTAGTGACTGCCTTTGGTGGTTAGCCCGAACAGCCGTTGCGGCTGCTCGGATTGTAAAAACGCCGGGTAACTTTTGTGTACTTTTACACTGGCGTATTCGCTGTAATCCAGCCCGGCCCGCCGCATCTGTTTGTCTTCCAGAGTAAACCCCAGTGGTTCAATCAGGTGCAGCTTACAACCGGTGTTGGCGCAGAGCCGGATAATATTCCCGGTATTCGGGGGAATCTCCGGCTCGTACAGCACGACATTCAGCATATTAAATTAGCGTTCCGTTTAACATGTAGAGCTATCGCTCAACCGCCAGCGCCACACCCATGCCGCCGCCGATGCACAGTGTCGCCAAGCCTTTTTTGGCATCTTGACGCACCATTTCGTGCAGCAGGCTGACCAGAATACGGCAGCCGGAGGCGCCGATCGGGTGGCCCATCGCAATAGCGCCGCCATTTACGTTAACCTTGGCTAGGTCCCAGCCCATATCGCGGTTGACCGAAATAGCCTGGGCGGCGAAGGCTTCGTTGGCTTCAATCAGGTCCAGATCACTAACATCCCAACCCGCCAGTTTCAGGCAGCGTTTGCTCGCAGGAATCGGGCCGGTGCCCATAATAGAGGGGTCTACGCCAGCACTGGACTGGGCTTTGATGGTGGCGAGTACGGTCAAGCCCAGTTCTTTGGCCTTTTCAGCGCTGCACACCATAACGGCGGCTGCGCCATCGTTGATGGTTGAGGAGTTAGCGGCGGTGACTGTGCCGTCTTTTTTGAACGCAGGGCGCAGCTTGGACAGGCCTTCGACGGTGGTGCCATCGCGCGGGCCTTCGTCTTTAGCGACAATAATCGGGTCGCCTTTACGCTGGGGAATCGAAACCGGCACGATTTCGCCGTCAAAGCGACCGGCCTTTTGCGCTGCTACGGCTTTTTGTTGAGACGCCGCTGCGAATTGGTCTTGCTCTTCACGGCTGATGCCGTATTTCTCAACGATATTTTCGGTGGTTATACCCATGTGATAGTCGTTGAATGCGTCCCACAGACCGTCATTGACCATGGTGTCTACCAATGCCCAGTTACCCATGCGCTGGCCATTGCGGCTGTTTGGGAGAACGTGGGGCGCCTGGCTCATGCTTTCCTGGCCACCGGCAATGACGATTTCTGCGTCGCCGTTGCGGATAGACTGTACTGCCATGTGCACGGCTTTCAGGCCGGAACCGCAAACCTTATTGATGGTCATAGCCGGCACAGTCGCCGGCAGCCCGGCGTTAATAGCTGCCTGGCGCGCTGGATTCTGGCCGCAACCCGCGGTGAGTACCTGCCCCATAACAACTTCGCTGACCTGGTCACCGGCAATGCCGGTTTCTTCCATCAGCGCTTTAATGACAGCCGTTCCAAGCTGGTCAGCGCGCAGGGTTGATAACCCCCCACCAAAACTGCCGACCGCCGTCCGCTTGGCGGCAACAATGACAACATCACGCATGAGCATTCTCCATTTTTAGCATGCGGGCGACAGATTTGCCGCGCCTGGGTGAAACTGCCCACAGTGTAGCCCTTTGACTGGCGAGCACCAACTGCTTAGTGCGCGACAGATTTAATGCTTTTGTATTACATTGCGGATCGCCTTCAGTCTGCACTGGCTCATAGCCTGGCCCAGTTCCGGCCCGCGGTAACCTTGGGCCAGTAAGGTTTTGGCTTGCACGCCCGCAGCCGCCTGCGCCGAATCTGCCAGCCGTTGCAGGGCGAGCTGCTGTAAAGGCAGGTTGGGGCCGTTTTGAAGAGGCAAGGTAACACATAACAGTTGCAGCGCTTCTTGCAGGCGCTCGGGCCGGCGCCAGGCGTCTGCGGCGTTAAGGGCTTCCAGCAGCTGTTCGGCCGGTTCGTTTTCGCTGTCGGTAATGTTCATGCAGGATGAGCAGCGTAAGGTGCAGGCCAGGATGGCAAGCTCCTGGCAGACTTTTGGCGCCTTTAATAAAGTCGCCCGATTGTTAGCCTGTACGCTGGAAAGCGGCAGTAATAACGCTGCAATTCGCTGCGCTGTGTTGGCATCGGGTAAATTCTGGTGCAATTGCTGCAGGGCGTGAAAGGCCTGCTGGCGTACGGGCTGCGCTGCAAATTCCGGCAGAAGTTCAATCAGCGCACCACAACTGTGTAGAACCTCAAAAAACGTTACCGGAGAAGCCTCGTGTAACGCGCGCTGAAGCTCTTGCCATACCCGTTCAGGCACCAGGTGGCCCACTTCGCCGGCGTTTGTCATTGCCTGCATCAATTGCAGCGTGTCGGGATGGACTTCGAAACCCTGGGGCACAAAGCGGGCGGCAAAACGTGCGGTGCGCAGAATGCGCAGGGGGTCCTCAGCGAAGGCTTCGGAAACGTGGCGCAGCAGGCGGTCTTGAAGATCCTGCCGGCCGCCAAAAGGGTCAATAATCTCGCCGTCTTCGGCTTGCGCCATGGCATTAACCGTCAGATCGCGGCGTTTCAGGTCTTCTTCGAGGGTTACGTCGGGTGCGCTGTACACCGCGAACCCATGGTAGCCATGGCCTTGCTTGCGCTCGGTGCGCGCCAGCGCGTATTCCTCGTGGGTATCGGGGTGCAGGAACACCGGAAAATCAGCGCCCACTTGGCGAAAACCTTGTGCCAGCATGACTTCAGGCGTGGCGCCCACTACCACCCAGTCGCGGTCTTTAATTGGTAGGCCCAGCAGTTGATCGCGCACTGCGCCGCCAACCAGGTAGATGTCCATAAATGTGCCCATAATAACGAGAAGTTGTGGCGCAGATTAGGTTAGAAGCGGCTGCCACACAAGCCGCTGCCGGTTACGCAGGCGCGGCGGTTTTTTGCCGTTTACACTGAAGATATTTTAGCGCCTGCGTAAAAATTCGAACAAGGTCAGTAAGTTGGATAACCTGGCCCGATTCTTTCATATAATAGCTAAACCGCATTTTCGGAGATTAGTAATGACACTTCGCGTTATAACCGCGTTACTGGTGCTGTTGATGGCGACAGCTTGCGCGCCCACGGGGCAGCAGGGCCGCAACGCAGACGCTAACCGTTTCGCGCCCATCACCCTGCGGGTTAGCGGCTATGGCACCTATGAAGACGCCACAAAAGACCGGTTAGACACGCGCAAACGCCTGATGGCGCGCAGGGCTTCGCAGCTGGACGCCTATCGTAACCTGGCAGAACGGGTTTACGGCACGGTGGTTTATGGCGGGGCTACGGTGAGCGATTTTGTGCTGCAGAACGATGATTTTCGAGCCTACGTTGACAGTTATTTACGCGGTATGAAGACCGTATCTGTGAACGAGCACAGTGATGGAGTAGTGGAAACCGTCGTCGAATTGAAACTGGAACCACGCTTTCGACAGTGTGTTGCCAGTGTGCCCGACACCCAGGTAGCCCGTTATTGCTCGTTACCCTTGCCCCGTGAAAATGACAGTGCCGGCGATGTTCGCAGCGGCAACACCGATTCTCTTTACTACCTGGATTAAGCGATGACTGCTTGCTACCGAAGGCTAACGCTGCCTATTTCAATCGCTGTTGTCGGTGCTCTGGCACTGGTGCTTGCCAGCCAGCCGCTGCTGGCCGCGGTTGTTGAGGGTGTCGGCCATGCCAGCATTCATAATGGTGATATTGATAGCGCCCGCGCCCTGGCACGGCAGGCGGCTCTGCGCGATATGGCGCTGCAATACGACGCTCGTATCAGCAACAGCGACACGGTTGAAAATGGCGTGCTGACCAGTTCGCGCCTGCGCGTTACCAGCGATGTCCGCGCCCGCAATGTGCAGGTGGTGGATGAGTTTCGCAGCGGCCAGCTACTGCGGGTGACCCTGCGCGCAGAAATGACCGCTCAGCAAAGCAGTTGTGGTAACGGTGCGGCGTCTACGTTGAAAAAACGCGTGGCGATTACCGGGTTTCCATTGTTGTACCCTGATCACGCCCGCGTTGGGCGCCTGGATGATGCCGGTGAAATGCTGCCGCAGCAGTTACAGGCCCGTTTGCGTAACGCGGGCAGCGTGCAGGTTCTTTCGGCAACGAGCTTGAGGATGTATGGCGATTTGCTGAACGCACCCACCGCCCAGCAGGATGACAACCGGCTGACCAATGTGCGCCAACTGGCGCGGGAGCTGGGTGCTCAGTTTGTGGTCAGCGGGGTTATACGGGACCTGGATGTGGCTGACCCTGCAGCTTGGAATACGTCGGTATTCGGCAAACTTAAACGTGGTTTGAACGCTGTCGATCAGACCCGGCGCTTTATTGCGGATATGGTGATTTATGATGGTTTTAGTGGGGCCCCGGTTTACCAGCAGCGCTTCAGTGCTCGCGCGCAATGGAATGCTGGCCCCGGCAGTGCCAGCGGTTTTGCCTCGGCCGGTTTTGAACAAACCGACTATGGTAAGGCGGTCGCGCAGGTAATGGATGACATGGCCAGGTCAGTGACGGATGCGCTGAATTGCCAACCGTTTATGACCCGAATCAGCCGTGTTGACGGTGAACTTGTCACTATTGAATCGGGTGCCACCTCCGGATTGCGGCCGTCAGCAACGCTGCAGGTATACCGCAGTGCGCAGCACTTTGAGGCTCTGGACGCAACACCTGAGCTGACTGAAACCGGGGTTAACATCACACTCAACAATGTTCACCCTGAATTCGCTTCCGGCAAGCTGTCGGCCCATGGTGGCCAAACCAATATCCAGCAGGACGATATTGCCGTGGTGTGGTAGCGCGTCGCGTGCGTTATCGTTTGCCAAAAAAAGACCCGCCGTGTGCGGGTCTTTTTCATGTTTCTGGGCTAAAAAACGTACGACAGGTTATGCGGCTTGTTTAGAAGCAATATCACGGATCTTGCTGATCATCGAACGCAAACCGTTTCCGCGAGTTGGGGAGATATGGCGGAATAAATCCAGGCGTTCAAACAACTCATCGATGTCGATGGCCAGAAGTTCACGGGGTTCGTGATTGTTCAGCGCCACCAGGATGATCGCCGCTAGTCCGCGCACAATAATGGCGTCGGAGTCGATCAGCAGAAACAGCTTGCCGCTGGCTTCGTCGTAGTGGTGGGTGAGCCATACCTGGCTTTGGCAGCCGTGCACGTAATTCTTTTCGTTGCGCTCGGAATCTGGAAACGGCGGTAGCTGTTTGCCCAGGTCGATAATGAACGCGTAGCGATCTTCCCAGTCGTCCAAAAGCTCGAAGGCCTCAAACACGTCTTCCATTGTGGTGCTGGTACCCAGCGGATTTTTCGTGAAATCGGTTGCGCTGGTGGTCATTACAACATCCCCAGTTCCAGTTTGGCTTCGTCGGTCAGCATGTCGCTGGTCCAGGGCGGGTCAAAGGTCAGGTCTACCGTGACTTTATCAACGTTGGGCACGTGTTCCAATTTGGTTTTCACATCTTCAGTAATCACCGGGCCCATGCCACAACCTGCGGCGGTAAGAGTCATGGTGATGTGAATGTGGTTGCCGTGCTCTGGTTCCTGCTCGATGGAGCAGTTGTAGATTAGCCCCAGCTCTACCACGTTGACCGGGATCTCTGGGTCATAACAATTACGCAGGGCTTCCCACATCTGGTTTTCGTTTACCGTGCCGTCTTCCGGAGTATCAAAATTACTGACCAGTGGCTGTTTGCCCAAAGCGTCGGCGTCGTGGCCTTCAATGCGTGCCAAATTGCCATTAACGGCCACTGTAAAGGTTCCGCCCAGCGACTGGGTAATGGTTACGAAGGTATCCGAAGGAATCATGATTTCCGTTCCGGAGGGAACCAGGCGGGCTTCCACTTCGCGTTTGGTCAGTACAACTTCCCGTTCTTGCATCTGTTACTCCGTCATACCACTGTAAAGCTTTCGCCGCAGCCACATTCTGCGGTGGCGTTGGGGTTGCGAAACTCAAAGGTGGAGTTCACGCCTTCGGTAACAAAATCAATTTCAATACCGTTCACCAGTGGCATGTGCTCGTCTTTTACAAACAGGTCCACACCGTCGATATGAAATATCCGGTCATCGCTGCCAGACTCTTCCACCCACTGGGTTTCGTATTTAAAGCCGGAACATCCGCTCTTTTTGATGGCAAGGCGAATGCCAAGGGCTTCGGGCTTTTTATCCAATTGCTTGCGCACGTGTTTAACGGCGCTGGGGGTCATGGTGACCGCAATCGTTGGGGTGAACACTTGGGCTGTCATAATTTCACCTCCATCAGGTAAACAGGCGCTGTATTTTTTGCAGAGCAGTGAACAATTGCTCTACTTCTTCCAGAGTATTGTAGAACGCAAACGAGGCCCGCGCTGTACCGGGAAGCCCGTAATACTCCATTAACGGCATGGCACAATGATGGCCGGTACGAATGGCAATGCCCTGCTGGTCGAGCAGAGTACCGATATCACTGGGGTGCAGACCGTCAATTTTAAAGGATATCAGCGGCACTTTATGGCGCGCTGTGCCAATCACGGTCATCCCCGGCACGCTAGCAACCAGCTCATTGGCGCGCTGGAGTAAGGCACCTTCGGCCGCTTCCATCGCGTCGCGATCCAGGGTGGCCAAATAATCAATAGCGGCACCCAGGCCCACGGCTTCTGCAATGGCCGGAGTGCCGGCTTCAAACTTGTAAGGCAAGGTGTTGTAGGTGGTGCCGGCAAAGCTCACCCGTTCAATCATCTCGCCGCCGCCCTGCCAGGGTGGCATAGCTTCTAGCAACTCGGCTTTGCCATAGAGCACACCAATGCCGGTGGGGCCAAACAGCTTGTGGGCCGAGAACACGTAAAAGTCGCAGTCCAGCGCCTGCACATCGGGCTGGAAGTGGGGCACGGCTTGAGCGCCATCTACCAGGGTGATCACGCCCTGTGCTTTGGCTTTGGCTACCATGTCAGCCACCGGATTCACGGTGCCTAACGCATTGGATACGTGGGTGATGGCCAGAATGCGGGTACGCTCACTCAACAGTGAATGAAACGAGTCCATGTCCAGCTCGCCTTCCGGCGTTACATCAATCGGCACTACCTTGGCACCGGTGCGCTCTGCCAGCATCTGCCAGGGCACGATGTTAGCGTGGTGCTCCATCTGGCTCAGCAAAATTTCGTCGCCCGGTTTGAGCAGCGGTGCCAGGCCGTTGGCCACCAGGTTGATGGCTTCGGTGGTGCCGCGGGTCCAGATAATTTCCCGTGCGCTGGGCGCATTTAAAAACTGCTGGACCTTCTTGCGCGCGCCTTCAAAGGCGGTAGTGGCGCGGTCAGCCAGGGTGTGGGCCCCACGGTGAACGTTGGAGTGCATTTCCCGATAGTAGCTGTCCATGGCCTGCAACACCGCTTCCGGGCGTTGTGATGAAGCGCCGTTGTCCAGGTAGACCAGCGGTTTGCCGTTTACCTGTTGCGACAGTATGGGGAAATCCCGGCGTACCGCGTGTACGTCAAACAGCGGTTGGGTGGTTTTGGCCGCGGACAAAGTGCTCATAACCGGTTATACCTCTTGGAATGCCTGGTCGAAGAACTGGTTCAGACCGGTGTTGGCGGTATCACGCACCTGCTCCACTGGAATCTGAGCGACCAGTTCATTGATAAACGCCATGGTCAGCAGCACTTTTGCATCGCGCGGGCTAAGGCCACGGGACACCAGATAAAATATGGATTCATTATCAAGCTGGCCAATGGTCGCGCCGTGGGCGCACTTTACGTCGTCGGCGTAAATTTCCAGTTCTGGCTTAGTGTCAATTTCCGCACCGTTGGTGAGCAGCAGATTTTTGTTGCTCATGTTGGCGTTGGATTTCTGCGCATCCTGATGAATATGTATACGGCCGTTAAAAATGGCGTGGGATTTATCTGCCGCAATGTTGCGGTAGCTTTCCTCACTGTTGCAATGGGCCGCAACGTGTTCGATGGTGGTGTGATTGTCGTAATGCTGGGTGCCCTGGGTAACCACTACACCATTGAGTTTGCACTCGGCATGTTCGCCCTCAAGACGGACGTGCAGGTCGTGACGGCGCAAGGTGCCACCAAAGCCGACGCTATGGCCTTCAAAGCGCGAATTGCGCTGTTGGCGCACGCCGGTGGTGCCCATGTGCTGCACATTCTGGCCTTCGGTATTCAGGCGCACACTGGTGATATTGGCGCCATCGCCCAGGCTGAATTCGGTGGCGGTGTTGACCATCACCGGGCTGTCGCCGCTAGAAACATAGTCTTCGACCAGGGTGAGCTGGCTGTTGCTGCCTGCGGCTACCAAAATACAAGGAAAGGCAGATCCGCTGTGGCTGGCGCTGGTGTGGTGAATCACAAACAGTGGCTGGTCCAGCACGGTGCCGGGCTGCAGCTGAATCAGCAGGCCGTCTTCAAAGCGCGCAGCGTTCAGCAACGACAGGTTCACCGAGCCGTGTTTTGCTGGCTGATCGCTGATGGATTTGCCCAGCAGGTCAGCGGCAAGCTCGGCGTCGTCACCGTTCAAATCACTAAAGCGCTGAATGCTAAGGCCTTCCAGCGTTGGGTAGTTGCTGGCTTCAGGGCGCACAACGCCATTCACCAGCACCACAGTGTAACCCTGAATGTCGGCGGCGGCGCCGGCACTGGCACTTAATGGCAAAGAACTGGCCATGTCGTCGGTCAGTTTCAGGTGTTTGGCCGAGTACTTCCAGTTTTCAGTTTTGCGCGTGGGCAGCAACAGATCCGTCAGGGCGCTGGCTCTGTTAGCCCTTAGCGCCAGCAGTGGCTCTGGCAGAGCTTCACCCGCCGATTGCAGAAAGGCGCTGGAAAGCATAGATGCAGATTTCATGTCGCGACCTCCCGATCAGTGGCTGGCAGTTGCTGCGTCGTTGACTCCGAGCCAACCGTAACCCTTCGCTTCCAGTTCCAAGGCCAATTCACGGCCGCCGGACTTGATGATTTTACCATCGGCTAGTACGTGTACGTAATCTGGAACAATGTAATCCAGCAGACGTTGATAATGGGTAATCATCAGAATGGCCCGATCGGGCGCGCGCAAGGCGTTTACGCCGTCGGAAACCACTTTCAGGGCGTCTATATCAAGGCCGGAATCGGTTTCGTCAAGAATGGCGAGTTTTGGCTGCAGCAGCAACGCCTGCATGATTTCGTTACGCTTCTTTTCGCCACCAGAAAAGCCTTCGTTCACGCCGCGTTTAAGAAAAGCGGGGTCCAGGTCGACCTGTTTGGAAACCTGTTTGGCCAGCTTCATGAATTCAGCGGCGTTCATGTCGTCTTTGCCCTGGTGCTTGCGCATGGCGTTAACGGCGGTGCGCAGGAACTGCAAGTTGCTGACGCCGGGAATTTCAACCGGGTATTGGAACGCCAGAAAAACGCCTTCGCGGGCACGCATTTCGGTGGGCAGTTCAAGCAGGTTGTCGCCGTTGAGGGTGACGTCGCCTTCGGTGACTTCAAATGCGTCATTGCCTGCCAGCACCTGCGACAGGGTACTTTTGCCGGAGCCGTTGGGGCCCATTATGGCGTGAACTTCGCCGGCTTTTATTTCCAGGTTGATGCCTTTGAGAATCTGTTTGCCTTCAACGGAGGCGTGCAGGTTTTTGATGCTCAGCATGTGTGATTTCTCTCTTTTAAGCTTTTGAATTCGTTTCAATCAAATTTTGGGCTTCTACAAAGCTTAACCGACCGAGCCTTCCAGGCTGACTTCCAGCAGTTTGCCGGCTTCTACCGCAAACTCCATGGGCAGCTCTTTGAAGACTTCTTTACAGAAGCCGTTGACGATCATGGATACAGCCTGTTCCGCGTTAATACCACGCTGGCGGCAGAGGAACATCTGTTCGTCGCTGACTTTCGAGGTGGTCGCTTCGTGTTCCACGATGGCCGACTTGTTCTTACTTTCTATGTACGGAAAAGTGTGGGCGCCGCAGCGGTCACCAATCAGCAAGGAGTCACACTGGGTGAAGTTTCGTGCGCCTTCGGCTCCCGGGTTGAACTTAATCAGACCGCGGTAGGTGTTTGAGCTGCGACCGGCGGAGATACCCTTGGAAATCACCGTGCTTCTGGTGTTTTTGCCCAAATGAATCATTTTTGTGCCGGTGTCGGCCTGCTGGTAATTGTGGGTCAGCGCAACTGAGTAAAATTCACCTACGCTGTTGTCGCCACGCAGTATGCAGCTGGGGTACTTCCAGGTAACGGCTGAACCGGTTTCGACCTGGGTCCAGGATACTTTGGAGTTGTCACCGATGCAGGCGGCGCGTTTTGTAACAAAGTTGTAGATGCCGCCTTTGCCATTTTCATCGCCCGGGTACCAGTTCTGTACCGTGGAGTATTTGATCTGGGCATCCTTTAATAACACCAGTTCGACGACCGCAGCGTGCAGCTGGTTTTCGTCGCGCATGGGTGCCGTGCAGCCTTCCAGGTAGCTAACGTAACTGCCCTCGTCGGCAATAATCAGGGTACGCTCGAACTGGCCGGTGTTGGCAGCATTGATGCGGAAATAGGTCGACAATTCCATCGGGCAGCGCACACCTTTGGGGATGTACACAAAGGAGCCGTCGGAGAATACCGCCGAATTGAGCGCGGCGAAGTAGTTGTCAGCGGCGGGAACCACGCTGCCCAGATACTTCTTCACCAGTTCCGGATATTTTTGAACCGCTTCTGAAATCGGGCAGAAGATAACGCCTGCTTTTTCCAGGGGCTCTTTAAAAGTGGTGACGACCGACACAGAGTCGAATACTGCATCTACTGCAACGCCGGCCAGTTTGGCCCGCTCGTGCAGAGGAATACCCAATTTTTCATAGGTGCGCAGCAGCTCAGGATCAACTTCGTCGAGGCTCTGGGGCATATCTTCCGGGCGCTTGGGCGCGGAGTAATAGGAAATCTCGTTGTACTTCACCTTAGGGTAATCAACGTGTGCCCAGTCAGGCTCTTCCATCTCGAGCCAGCGACGATAGGCTTTCAGGCGCCACTCCAGCATGAATTCGGGTTCTTGCTTGAGTTCAGAAAGACGGCGAATTACGTCTTCATTGAGGCCCGGCTCAAAGGTGTCTGACTCAATCTCGGTCACGAACCCGTGTTCGTATTCCCGTTTGATGAGTTCTCTTACCTCTTTGTCTGTGGTCGCCATGATCGTCGCTCCGTGTTCTTTTATCGTGGGCTGTGACGCCCTTTAATTTGCCAGCAACCGCAAAGGTTGCTGGGCTGATCTGTTGCTTGATGATGCTGATTGTACAATACCAGAGTAATTTAGTCAGGTATTAAATCGAGGAAAAACGCTTTAGACCGCAAACCGCTTTTAAAGCAGGTTGCGCGTCTGGGTTGTGGCCAGTGCGAGTTATTATACGTGTAGTTTAGCCTTGCGTGCCATTCGGTAGGATACGTGTCAGGTAGCTGTGAACAAGCTGCGCCGGAGTGTTTGGCGGCACAGGAATACGTACGATGTGGCCGCTGCCGGGGGCGCAATCCACAGTGCCGCCGTTCAGATTTTCCATGGCAGGCAGGGTGAATCGCAGGTTGCCGCTGGGGGTGACCAGTTCCAGCAGGTCACCGATGGAGAATTTGTTTTTTACGGTGATGGTAAGCCACTGGTCGTTGGCGTCGGCGATGGCGCCCACCACCTGCTGGCTGCCCAGATAGGACGAACCCCGCTCGTAGCTCTGATATTCCTGGGGCAGGTGGCGGCGCAGGAATCCTTCGGTGTAACCGCGGTTCGATAGAGCTTCGAGCTCGTCCATCAGGCTCATGTCAAAAGGCTTGCCTTGCACAGCTTCGTCAATAGCCCGGCGGTAGGCCTGCGTAGTGCGTGCTACGTAGTAGGTGCTTTTGGTGCGGCCTTCAATTTTCAGTGAGTGCACGCCCATTTCGCACAGGGCGGCCACGTGCTGCACCGCGCGCAGGTCACGGGAATTCATGATGTAGGTGCCGTGTTCGTCCTCATAAGCAGGAATTAAACTGCCGGGCCGGTTGGGTTCTTCCAGCAGAATTTCCTTGGGTTCTATCTCCCTGGGTAAAGCCTCCTGCACAGGGTTGTCAGAAGAGCAGGCGATCAGGTCGCCGGTTTGATCGTGGCAGTGTGCCACCGGTTTGTAGTTCCAACGACAGGCGTTGGTGCAGGCGCCCTGGTTGGCATCGCGGTGGTTCATATAGCCCGACAGCAGGCAGCGGCCGGAGTAAGCCATGCACAGAGCGCCGTGTACAAACACTTCCAGTTCCATCTGCGGCACCCGCTCGCGGATTTCGCGAATTTCATTCAATGCCAGTTCCCGTGACAGAATTACCCGGCTGATGCCCTGGCTGCGCCAGAACTCCACCGTTGCCCAGTTTACCGCGTTGGCCTGAACAGACAGGTGTATGGGCTGGTCTGGCCAATGCTCTTTTACCAGCATGATTAAACCCGGGTCGGACATGATAAGCGCATCGGGTTGTTGCTCCAGCACCGGCGCCAGATCTTTCAGATAGGAGCGAACCTTGTCATTGTGGGGTGCAATGTTAGAGACCAGATAGAACTGTTTGCCTAAATTGTGAGCGCGCTCAATACCAGCGCCCAAGGCGGCTGCGTTCTTGAAACTGTTGTTGCGAACCCGCAGGGAATAGCGGGGCTGGCCGGCATAAACCGCATCGGCGCCATAGGCAAAGGCGGTTTCAAGGTGCTCGGGGGTGCCAGCGGGCGCAAGCAGTTCCGGGGTATTCATAACGGGCTCCGGGATGAGTATGTTGAGGATAGGGCGCTTATCAAGAGGCGCGAGCGCGCTATTGTGCCCGAGCCAATCGGAATGTCAGTTGACCTCGCTCAAGGGTATTATGGATTAATTTCAGCTAACATCTGTACGCTGAATGCTTTGATGGTTTATCTTTCACCACTGAATTTTTTAAAAGATGACAATAAATTCTGAGTCGGGAGGGGTTTCATGGCTGTAAACGGGCAGCAGCAGGCTGCGCGGGCATCTCTGAGTATCCGCGTGCGTGCTTTGATTGACGGCCAGCTGGCCAGAGGAAAGGTAGGTGTAGAGGTGGTGGCGTCACAGCTGCACATGAGCCGCTATACCTTGCACAAAAAGCTGCGAGCGGAAGGGCTAACTTTCGCGCGTATATTAGAGGACGTTCGCCGCAAGCAGGCGCTGGCCTACATGCAAGATAAAACCAAGCCGCTGGTAGAAATTGCCGAGCATCTTGGATTTTCAGAATTGAGTGCATTCAGCCGGGCGTTCAAGCGCTGGATGGGCTCGTCGCCGGCTGAATACCGCTCGGTCAGGTTTTCCTGAATCGAGCTTAGAACTTTTTAAACACCAGGCTGCCGTTGGTGCCGCCAAAGCCGAAACTGTTGCTCATCACATATTCCAGGTTCTGGTTTTCGCGCACTTCGCGCACCACCGGGTAACCTTCTGCGCCTTCATCCAGATTTTCGATGTTGGCTGATGGGCAAATAAAGCTTTCACGCTGCATGATCAGGCTGTAAATGGCTTCGTGCACGCCGGCCGCGCCCAGAGCGTGGCCGCTCAGTGCCTTGGTAGAGCTCAGCGGCGGAATGCGGTCACCGAAGGCCTGCTTGATAGCTTTCAGTTCGGTGATGTCGCCGGCCGGCGTGCTGGTGCCGTGGGTGTTGATGTAGCTGATTTCGCCGTCGATGTTTTTCATCGCCTGCTGCATGCAGCGTACTGCACCCTCGCCGCTGGGGGCGACCATATCGGCGCCATCAGAGGTTGCGCCAAAGCCGACGACTTCCGCCAGAATGTTGGCGCCGCGGGCTTGTGCGTGTTCCAGAGCTTCCAGCACCAGGGTGCCGCCGCCGCCAGAAATCACGAAACCGTCACGGTTAGCATCGTAGGTGCGCGACGCTTTCTCCGGGGTGTCGTTGTACTTGGTGGACAGCGCGCCCATGGCGTCGAACAACATGCTCAGGCTCCAGTGGATGTCGTCGCCACCGCCGGCCAACATGACGTCCTGGCGGCCCATAGCAATCAAATCTGCAGCGTGGCCAACCGCGTGGGTGCTGGTGGCACAGGCCGACGTAATGCCGTAGTTGACACCGGTGATGCCGAACGCCGTGGCAATGCTGGCATTAATAGAGCTGCCCATGGTGCGAGGCACCCGGTAAGGACCAACCCGTCGAATGCCTTTTGCACGATGGGTGTCGATGGCGTCCATCAGCTCCACGGTAGATGCACCACCGGTGCCGAAAATGGCCCCGGTGGTGTTGGCGCGGATCTGCTCGTCGGTCAGGCCGGACTGGGTCAGGGCTTCGACCGTAGACAGGTAGGCATAGCCGGCAGCCGGGCACATAAAGCGCCACAGCTTGCGATCAATCAATTCTGGAAGGTTCAGGTTGATCTGACCGCAAATCTGGCTGCGTAGGCCGTTATCGCGGGCTTCTTCGCTGAAGCCGATACCGGACTTCACTTCCCGCAGTGATTTGGTTACAGCTTTTATGTCGGTTCCAAGGCTAGACACAATGCCCATCCCGGTGATTACAACGCGACGCATGTCAGTCACTCCTAAAAATTGTCGGTGGAGGTGAACAAGCCTACCCGTAGGTCTTTGGCCGTATAAATTTCCTTGCCGTCCACTTCCATGCGGCCGTCAGCGATAGCCATGGTTAGCTTGCGCTTTATAAGGCGTTTAAAATCAAGATGGTAAGTGACTTTTTTGGCATTAGGAAGAACCTGGCCAAAGAATTTCACGTCACCGGAACCCAGCGCGCGGCCTTTGCCCCGGCCGCCGGTCCATGCGAGGTAGAAACCGAGCAGCTGCCACATGGCGTCAAGCCCCAGGCAGCCCGGCATAACGGGATCGCTGTCAAAGTGAACCTTGAAGAACCACAGGTCCGGATTGATATCCAGCTCTGCGGTCAGGCCACCTTTGCCGTAAAGCCCGCCTTCGTTCCCAATATGGGTGATGCGGTCGAACATCAGCATTTCATCAATGGGCAGGCGCATGCCAGCGCCCTTGAACAATTCACCGTGACCGCAGTCGATCAGGTCTTGTTTGCTAAACGTATTGGGGTACGGGTTGGAATCCATAGTGCCGATGTCTCTTTCACAAGATGATTTTCTATAACTTTAGCTCGAAATTCGCCTGATGCTATTGACCATTAGTGGATAATTACAAAATTTGCGCAATGTTTACCCGATTTTGCCGTCTGGCCGTGGGCTAGCCAATATGTGAGTGTAGCGCCACAGGAAAATACCAAAGGCGATCAGCCATAGCAGAGTGCTGACGCCAATACCGGCGTGCCAGCCCAGAATATTGAAGGCCGTCAGCACCCTTGCCACCGCGGCCAGTTGGATCAATACAAAGGCGGTTACCATACCCCGTGGCAGCGCCAGCGGCCGGCCGGTGTGGCCCAGGGTTACCCGTGCTATAACCCCGAATATCAGGCAGCCAATGGCGCCTGCGCCCGCAGCGTGGGCCCAGGCGTTTGAAGGCCATTCCAACAACAGGTGGCCCGCCAACAGAGCCAGCGCCACCGGCACCCACAGAATCGACAGATGTAACACCCATAACAGCGGTTCTTTATGGGTCAACCAACCTTTCCAATTGTAAAGTCGCACCAACATAATACCCGCGGCAACGATGGCCATCACGCCGGCAAGGGTGCGCCAGCCGCTCACCAGCATTGCCAGGAGCACAATCATCGCAAATACGCTGGCCATATCCAGTTTGGCCGAATTTTTCACCAGCGTAGGGCTCAGCCCCTGGCGGCTCAGATAACCGCTGGTGAAGGCCGGTGTGATCCGCCCGCCAACAATACTGATCAGGGCCAGGCCCATCAGCAGTGCACCGTAGCCATAAACCGGATCAAGACGGGTAACGAAGCCGATTTGCATCAGCCATAAGAGGCCCAGTACCACCAGTATCATCAGTTGGCGTTTCTGCCGCGCGTGCCAGACACGCCAGCCGGCATCGATCATCACCAACGGCAGAAAGGCCAGATTCACACCCTGCACCAGCCAAACGGGAAGATCACCGCCAAATGCCAGCAATAGCCGGCCAGCAAGCCATACACCCCATAATAGAGCAAGGCGCAGCCCATGAATTCGATCGGTCTGGGTCCAGGTGCACACGGCCGTTAGCAGAAAGCCCGCAATGGCGGCGGTCAGGAACCCGAACAGCATTTCGTGCTGGTGCCATAGCACCCCGGGCAAGGCTAGTGGCAGTTGTAGCGTGCCTGTTGCCTGAAGCACCCATACTGGCAACACAACAACAACCAGCAGAGCCATAGACAGGAAGAAAATGCGAAAAGGGTAACCGAACAGCTGACCGATACTGGCGCGGTCGGCGGATGGTGTCGGAATCGCCATGGGGGCCTCCGTTAATAGTGGTATTTTAAGTATATGTTAAAGGAAGGCCAGTTCAAATGACATACCCGCATAGGAGTAGTCTGCGTACAATGTCGTTTTTGTCGTCGCGTTTTTGCCCTTCGATTTGGGCCGAGAGAGACTATTTTGCGCGGTTTATAATCAACTTCATCGAAATCAAGGAACCCCTGCCCGTGTACATGACTTTAAAAAGCATACACATGCTCACCGCGTATCTGACGGTGACGCTTTTCGCACTCCGCTTGCTGATGGATGCCGTGGGCCGCCCCGGTTGGCGACAAACGCCCTTGCGTTGGATTCCCCACGCTAACGACACGGTGCTGCTGGTCAGCGCTATCAGCCTGGTGTTTGTAACGCCGTGGATGCCGTTAGTCCATGGCTGGTTAACGGCCAAAATAATCTTGCTGGTGGGTTATATAATAGCCGGGCTGTTCGCTTTAAAAGTCAGCGTTGATAAGCGCGCACGCATCGTGGCAGCGGTGCTTGCACTGGTTCAGATAGCCGCAATATTCCACTTGGCGACTGCAAAACCGATACTCTTCTCCTAACGCTGTTCGGTCACGCTGCGGGCTGGTCATTATGCCCGCGGCGCGACCAGTCCCTATGCCCGCAGCACGACTAGGTCTTGCCCTGCCTATGTTTTATCTGCAATCTGCTGTGACAGCTCGCTTATCTGATTTTGCACGGCTTGCAGCTTTTGCATTAGTTCGTCCCGTTCATTATGAGCTTGCTCGGTTTGACGGATATTCTGCTCTTCACTCATCACTTCCAGGATGGCGCCAATCATCATGTTCAGGAACACGAACGCGGTAAGAAATATAAACGTCAGATAGTAAACCCAGCTTAGCGGATACATTTCCTGGGTGGCGTACATTACGTCTGTCCAATCCTCGAAGGTGGCCACGCGAAACAAGGTGAGCATGGAAATCGCAACGTCGCCCCAGAGTAGTTCGTCCACCTGTGCAAAAAACAGGGAGCCGATGGCGGCATAGATGTAAAAAATGATAAACATCAGCAACGCGATATAGCCCATTCTGGGAATGGCTTTGATCAGCGAATTGATCAGAAAACGCAACTCCGGCACCACAGACACCAGCCGCAATACCCGGAATACCCGCAATAATCGACCCAGTAAAACCGCTTCGGAGTTGTCTAGCGGGATCAGACTGCCAATCACGATTACGGTATCAAACAGATTCCAGCCATCCATAAAAAAGTCCCGTTTGCGCGGGCAGGCGATAAAGCGGAACAAAATCTCGATCAGGAAAAAAACGGTAATGGCGTTATCCAGCAACAGCAGGAGGTGTTCGGCCAACGGCGGCAAGTCGTAGGTTTTGGCTCCAATGGTCAGCGCTGACAAAATGATTATGGCGATAACAGCGGTTTGGAAGGTTGCACTGCGCTCAATGCGCCGCAACCGCTTAAAACCGGCGAGAGTGTTTAAGGGGGCTGACATGCTGAAACTCCGAGGATGAGTGCCAGCGTGGAAGTTTACGGGCGTTACCAAGGTTGCGATAGCGCCTTACGGTTTTTTAACGGCCGCTGAATAACTCCGGAAGGTCGGCAGATTCTGCCGCGTTGGACCACTCTTTGCGTTCGGCACTGTGAATGGCCAGGTGCATGCGCAGCAACGTGAGCAGTGCTAGGGCAAACAACAACATAAAGCTGGTTTGCCAGATGCCGGTTATATCACTGATGGCGGCGAATGCCAGTAGCATCGGGGCGGCAAGAATGGCTCCGGCCATCGTGAGTATGGCAGCTGCCGTGTTTACTTTGCGGCGATAGTATTGTGGATAGAGCTGGGATACTTGGCTAGATAATGTCGCTTGGCCAAGAGCAAGAAATAAGCCCAAGGCAATCATCAGCGTTGAAAAAAGTGGCAGACCGAGGCTCAAGTTAAAGGGAATCTCGCGGTTGATGCCATGAACCTGATAGTGAGTGGGCGGGTAGCTGAGCATAAACGTCACGATCAATATGCCGGTCAGGCTGTGGTACATCATTCGCCGCGCGCCGAATCGCCGTGCCAGCTTTATAGCCGGGGCATGAAATAGCGCTGCGGGTATTACCCAAAGCAAATTGGTAAGCGTTGCGTGGCCAACATCAAGCTGATACACCTCAGCCAGAAAGTGCGGCAGCCACAACGTAAGAACAATAAAACTGGCAGACACGCCGCTATAAGACACTGCAAAACGCCACATCAGACGGCTTTGCTGAATGCAAGGTGTTCCGGCACCGTTGCTGCCCGCTGTTTCGCCTATGACATTCGCGGGCATTGCTCGTCGGTCCGCGTTTATTCCGAACGCCAAACGTAACCCAGAACCTGCCAAAACAGCCAGCGCCAACAACAGGCTGAGGGTGTTGGCCTGCAGGTGTAATCGGTTTTCCAATATTAATCCGCTGATTCCGCAAAGCATAAGCGCCAAGGCACCCAAAAGGGTTGCCGACGTTTTTGGTGCGAGCTCCGGCTCAAGCGGTATTTCTAGCGTTTGATGATGCGGTTGAAAACGGTTGTTTTGCACGCAGAGGCCTTATTTAAAAATATTTTTTGCCATCTTCAGATGTTACCAAAACCATGACTATTTGGGCCGGGGCATCGGGGGTACCTCCTGCTGGAGGGCTGTGGGGTAGGCTTTTGCGCGGCAACAGGCGCAGGGGGATAGAGTCTTGATTTCTCTGGTGGGGTAGGTGCCATGAACGTTGATATACATCAATTATAAGCGGCTGTTAAGTATGGGCTAATACAGTCATGGACCACCGCAACGCCTGTAACGGTGCCGATAAATTCGCCGGGAAACCCGCTATGAAAATAATGATCGCCTACGATGGCTCGCGCAACGCCAAACTGGCGTTAGCACAAACCATCACCATGTTTCACGAGCTTAAACCTACCCTCAGCCTGGTTGCCGTGGCTGAGAACCCGCGGGATATAACCGCAAGCAACGAGGACTTGTTTCAGGAAGAGCTGGCCAGCCTGAAAAAAGCCCTGCAAGACGCTCTGGAAATGTGCGTCAAGGAAGGCATCAGCGCCGAATCTCTGTTGCTGGAAGGAGACGCACGCAAGATGTTGCTCTACGCAGCCGAAAATAAAGTGCAGCCAAATATGTTGGTGATTGCTCGCCACAGTGAAGAGCCCGACGGCGGTTTTATTGCCCGTTCACTGACTTATTTCGTGGATGAGCTGGATTACATGACATTCGGTAAGGTCAGTTCGTTTCTGGCGCGCCGGGTGCAATGCCCATTGCTTATTCTGCCTAGCTGCTGATGGCCGCTGGTGCCCTGGCAACTGACAGAACTGTAAGAACTAAAAGCTCCCGGAGGCTTAAATGAAAGTCGCAGCTATATTCGGTTTTAAAAATCCAGAGATTAAAGCGCTGCACCTGACCTGGATTGCGTTCTTCATCACATTTTACGTGTGGTTCAACATGGCGCCGCTGGCGTCAAGCATGCTGAAAAGCGTGAACTGGCTGAGCGCCGATGATTTGCGCCTGTTTGCCATCTGTAACGTGGCGCTGACCATTCCTGCACGAATTATTGTGGGTATGGCACTGGACCGCTTTGGCCCGCGCCGGGTATTTTCGATTTTGATGGTGCTGATGTCGATACCGGCGCTGACCTTCGCCTTCGGCAATACCATGACCCAGCTGCTAGTCAGCCGTTTGGTGCTCAGTTCTATCGGTGCGAGCTTTGTGGTGGGTATTCACATGACCGCCATGTGGTTCAAGCCCCGCGATATTGGTTTTGCCGAGGGCTTCTACGCCGGCTGGGGCAACTTTGGCTCGGCCGCTGCTGCATTAACGCTGCCGACCATAGCCCTGCAAATGTACGGCGGTGATGATGGCTGGCGCTGGGCCATTGCCCAGAGCGCCATCGTGATGGCGCTGTATGGCGTGTACTACTGGTTTGCGGTTACCGATGGCCCCGTTGGAACCGTGCATCGCAAGCCGCGTAAAGCGAGTGCGTTGGAAGTCAGTACCTGGGGCGACATGGTCAAGCTGATTCTATGGACCATTCCGTTGATTGGCGTACTGGCTATTCTGGTGTGGCGTATTGAGAACATGGGATATCTGAGCGTGACGGGTGCAATCGTGGCCTACGTGGTGATCTGTGCCATCGTTTGCTACCAGATTGTGCAGATTCTGCGGGTTAACGTTCCTATCCTGAAAAAGGGCGTACCGGAAGACGACAAGTACCCGTTTAACAGCGTTGCCGCATTGAACAGCACCTATTTTGCCAACTTTGGTGCGGAACTGGCGGTGGTGTCTATGCTGCCGATGTTTTTTGAAGAAACCTGGAGCTTGGGCGCTGCCGCCGCAGGAATGGTGGCTGCCTCTTTCGCCTTTGTGAACCTGGTTGCCCGGCCTATGGGTGGCCTGGTGTCAGACCGCATGGGTAACCGCCGCTTTGTCATGCTCAGCTATATGTTTGGTATTGCGGTGGGTTTTGCGCTCATGGGCATGCTGAATTCTAGCTGGCCGCTGATTATCGCCGTGGGCGTGACCGTGTTTACCTCGTTCTTTGTGCAGGGTGCAGAGGGCGCTACCTTTGGTATTATCCCCTCCATAAAGCGCCGTTTGACGGGGCAAATTTCCGGTATGGCCGGAGCTTACGGCAACGTCGGAGCGGTGGTTTATTTGACGATCTTCACCTTTGTGACTCCCTCCCAGTTCTTCTACATTATCGCCGCTGGTGCGTTTGTAAGTTGGGTGTTGTGCTTTATGTGGCTGAAAGAGCCGGAGTCGGGTTTCGCCGACGAATACGCAGTGTCGTCAGTGGACTTGCAGATCGAGGAAGAGGGTCGTATTCGCAAGGCTGCTCTTGGCTGAGACAGCCTGGCGCAATAGGGGATAAGGGGCAAGGGTAGGGGACAGATTTGAAATCTGTCCCCGCTTGCTGTGAGACCTGTCCCTGGTTTCCGTTTAAGATCTGTCCCTAGCCTTCAAACCCCAGGCTGAAAAGTGCGGGTTGGCAAAGTTTGGCTTGCCGTACGCCATCGGCTTGTTGTCCAGGGTAATCAGTCGGCCACCGGCTGCACGCAGCACAGCGTCACCGGCAGCAATGTCCCATTCCATAGTGGGCCCCAGTCGCGGGTACACGTCCGCTTCACCAGCGGCCAGCAGGCACAGCTTTAGTGAAGAGCCCGCACTGGTCTGGCTGGCCACCTTGGCGCCGGCTAGAAAACGCGCCAGAGCGGCCTCGTCGCCGTGGGAGCGGCTGGCGACAACGGTTAATCCGGCCGCTGGCACCGGGCGGCACTGAATGGTTTTGCGCTCGCCGTTTTCCTCTACAAAAGCTCCTAGCCCCCGGCCACCGGCGAATAGCCGCTTCAGGGCCGGCGCCAGAACCACGCCCAGTACCGGCACGCCGTTCTCAATCAGCGCAATGTTAACGGTGAACTCGCCGTTGCGGTTGATGAACTCTTTTGTGCCGTCCAGCGGGTCTACCAACCAGAAGCGGTCGCCGGTTTCTGGTGTGTTGCCGGCGGCAGCCTGCTCTTCCGCAACAATAGGAATTCGTCTGTCCAGCGCCTGCAGCGCCGGCAAAATGAGAGCTTCGGCCAGCTCGTCGGCTTCTGTTACTGGCGATGCATCGCTTTTCGTACGCACGTCTATATCGCCGGCGTAAATGTTCATGATGGCGTTGCCGGCGCGGTGAGCGATGGGAAGAAGCTTTCCAAGCAAGGATGCGTAAGCGTCGTTCTTCATTGGTGTTTCGCCCGTTAAATTAAGTGATGATTTTAAGTTAACGATCTTTAAATATCACCGTTTCACTGAGCGGTACGCGGGAAGTTCGCGTGTTATTTGCCTTGATTTCTGGATCCTCATAACCAAAACAGATACCGAACACTACGCCAATGTTCTCTTCCAGTCCGAATGCATCACGAATCAGGTCAGGATGAGATCGCAAGCTGCCCATGGCACAAGAACCGATCCCATGGGCTGTCATTGCCAACATAAGAGTTTGCGCGTAAATGCCGACATCTACCGCGATGGTGGCGCCAAAAGAGCGATCCATACAAAGAAAAGCCACATGCGGCGCATCAAAAAATTCGAAGTTCCGAAGGGCCGCCCGGCTGCGTCCGGCTTTGTCGTCGCGTGCGATCTCCATTTCTCCGTACAACGCGCCAGCACATTCAACTTGCCGGCCACGATAAGCACCTTCAAATTTGCTGACGTAGTTAAAATCAGGTTCAGGGGGTGTTCCCCGCATCGCGCGATCAACAAACTGATCGCGTAATGAGTTTCTTAGATCGCCAGAAGCAACAACGACATACCAAGGCTGGGTGTTGCAGTTTGAAGGTGCTTGCTGTGCTTGTTCGAAAAGGCTCCGCATGATTTCTTCTGGCACGTTTTTTGGCAAGAAACCACGGATGGAGCGTCGCTGAAGAATGGCATCTGCCAGAGACATAGCAGGTTTGATGGCTGCGTTCATAAGAGGCTCCGAAAAGACAAAAAATGATTGGTAAACGGTGTCATTTTTAAGTCGTTTTGATGTTTGTTATAAAGCTGGTTTTGGTGTCTGCTGATCAGAAAAATACTCCAGGTAGCCAGGTCGCAATTTCCGGAAAGACCATAATGATGCCAATGGCCAGTATCTCGATGATCACGAACGGAACTACGGAGGTGTAAATATCCTTCATCGTGATGCCCGGTGGTACCACACCTTTCAGATAGAACAAATTAAATCCAAAGGGTGGTGTCTTATAGCCAATTTCCATGTTGATCACGAACAATATGCCAAACCAGATCGGATCGAAGCCGAGGGATTTTACGATGGGCATGAACACCGGCAGAGTAATCAGCATGATGCCAACCGGATCGAGCACCATGGCCAGGAAGAATATGATCACCATCATTGCAATGATGATGCCCCACGGACCGCCGGGAATGTGTTGCATCATGCCTTCGATCAGATCCTGAGCACCCATGCTTTGATATGCCGAGCTAAACGCGTGAGCGGCAAACAGGATCCACATGATCATGCCCGTAAGCTTGAAGGTACGGATAGCAGCTTCTTGCAGGATGCTCCACTTCAACTGGCGATAGACGGCTGCCGAAATCAGCGAACCAAGAACACCCATGGCGGCGGCTTCCGTTGGCGTGGTGACGCCACCGATTATGGAACCTAAAACCATGAAAACAACGCCAATGGGCAGCAGCACGGCTCTTAATGCACGGAGCTTCTCAGGCCAGGTGCCACGTTCTTCTGGAGGCAGGGCCGGTGCCAAGTGCGGCTGAAGGGTAGAGCGCACGAGGATGTAAGTAACGGTCATTACCATCAGCAAAACGCCAGGCATGATGCCGGCAGCAAACATCTGGCCTACGGATACCCCGGTAATCAGTGCGTAGAGAATCATCAGAATGCTGGGCGGTATCAGAATGCCCCAGCCGCCCCCTGTATTGATGACGCCCAGTGCCATTTTGCGATCATAGCCACGCTCCAGCATAGAGGGCAGTGCAATGGTGCCCATGGCAACCACCGCTGCACCACTGATGCCAACCATGGCAGCAAACACAGCGCAGATAACCAGGGTTCCTATAGCCAGGCCGCCGCGAAGTCCGCCAAACCACAGGTGCATCATCCGATACAGATCTCTTGCAACACCGGTTCGTTCCAGCACCATAGCCATGAAAACAAATAAAGGTATGGCTACCAGAGTAAAGCTTTCCATGGTGCCCCAGATCTGCGAGGCCACCATATAAAAGGAATCAAATCCCCAGGTGAAGTAAAGAAAAATCACCGAAACGCCGCCGAGAACAAAAGCCAGCGGCAAACCCAATAGAAGGAAAAACAACAGTGAACCAAAAAACAGCAGGGTCAGGATTTCAATACTCACGACTGCTCTCCTTCAGCAACGCTCTGATCAGGGCGGTAGTAATCCAAGTCGAATGCTATTGCAATGTCTTCAAGAAGCTTAGCCAAACCCTGAAGTACCAGCAGTCCAGTTCCGATAGGAATGGCAAGTTTGACCGGCCAGACCGGGGGGTTCCAGGCAGAGTAAGAGGTCTCCCAACCTGCTATGGATTCAGTGGCCATATCAATACCAAACCACAATAGGGCCAGGGTAAAAGTAAAAAATATCAATGAGGTGACGATGTCCATAAAAGCCCGCTTGCGCGGTGATAGCTGCGAGTGCAGAAGATCGACGTTAACGTGGCCCCGATGAGCCATGATGTAGCCTCCGGACATGACTGCATAAACGCCGAACAGCATCTGGGTAAGCTCGTTGGTCCAGACTGTGGGTGCGTTCAGCAGATAACGAAAGCCCACCTCTAGTAACAAGAATGCGAACATGGCGAAAATAAGCAGGGCTATCCAGCGCCCGACAAAGTCGTTAAGACGGGTTACCCCTCTTATGAATGCGGTCAGAACATTCATGGCACTCTCCAGGAGGATGTTGGTTTTTCAGGGATAAAAAGGCCGGACGTCGAAGACTCCGGCCTGTGTCACTTATTCAAACTCGCTGATTAGAGGTAACCGAGCGTGGCCAGGTAGCTCTTCAGCATGTCCAACGCTTTCTTGGCGTTATCGCTACGTTTGCCTTCCTCGTCCCACATTGCCTGTGCGGCCTTCACCAGCTTATCCTGAACGTCATCTGGCAGAACGTTCACCTGTACACCCTGTTCGGCAATGACCTTGGCCAGAGTGATGCGTTCCTTATAAAGGTACTCATTTGTGCGAACCCAGAATTGCTCATCAAGTGCGTCTTTGACGATTTTCTGCATGTCTTTCGGCAACTTGTTCAGCGCCTTCATACTGACAATAATGACATCGGTGCCCGCGATGTTAAGGGCTGGTTGAACGTGGTATTTGGCCACTTCATACAAGGCCATGCTCGCGGCACCTTGAGCAGCACCCCAATGCGCACCATCAACGATGCCCGAGTCAAGTGCTGAGTAAAGCTCGCTGCCTGGAATATAAGACGCTGCAGCACCTGCTTCGGTCAGGAACTTCTGCAGAGCACCGGAAGAACGAATCTTCAGACTGGTGAAATCTTCCCAGGTTTTAATAGGCTTCTTAACCACCATCTCGGTGGGATACACTTTGTCTGTCGCCCAGTAAACGTCGTGCTCTGCGGCTTCGTCGCGAAGCATCTGCTCAAAACCCAGGCCCTGATGGAAGTACTCAGCCTCCCACACGTTACGGAACGCAAAAGGCAGGCCGGAAGCAATGCCGGCAAGGGAAATTTTGTCTTGAGCATAAGCTGGAGAGATTGTGCCCATTTCCAAAATGCCGCGGCTGACGGCATTAAAGATTTCCTGGGCTTTGAAGAGTGCGCCAGCCTCATAGAGTTTTAGCTTCAGACGCCCGTCAGTGCGCTCATCCAGAACTCGCTGCAATCTTACCAGGCTGTCAGTATAGGAACTGCTGGCGCCGGGCCAGTGGGATTGCACTTTCCATGTAAATGTTTCTTGGGCTACTGCGGGCGCAGCGCTTAGGGCAGCTGTAACACCGATGGTCAGGGCTGACACGTAAACTGTGAAGTTTTTGCGTGCTTTGGCGAAGAGATTCATGACTGTGCCTCGTTCGTTGTTGTAATGATACTTCTTATTATTTCACTCTGCGGAACTGACGACTGCAGGGTGGATTTATGTTTTCTAAATCTATCACATGATTGGGCGTTTGCAATAGGATGTTTTGTGCGTAAACAACAAAATACTCTTAATAAGGATAGTTCAATGATTGACATTCAGTGTTCCCAGGGTGTGGTCCAACTCGTTATCAACCGCCCTGAAAAGAAAAATGCCGTGACACGGGAAATGTATCAGCAATTGAGTGACGCCATAATACGTGCCAATGAGGACGAAGCTGTAAACGCCATTGTCATTTCCGGCGCCGGGGGCGTGTTCACTGCTGGCAATGATCTGGATGATTTTCGGGCCCGTGCTATGGATGATCAGCCGAAGCCCTCCGCTGGGCTGGCGTTCATTGAAGCGCTGATGGACTGTGATACGCCGGTTATAGCGGCTGTTGAAGGCCTGGCAATCGGTATCGGCACCACATTGTTGTTACACGTGGATGTCGTGATAGCTGCAAAGAGTGCGCAATTCAAAACGGCGTTTGTGGATCTCGGGTTAGTACCGGAGGCCGCTTCTACGGTAACCATGCCCCTGCACTTGGGCGCTCGCAGAGCCACAGATCTGCTGCTGTTGGGCGAGGTGATCAGTGGCAACGATGCCAGAGAATGTGGGCTAGTAAGCCGGATTGTGGGTGATGGGCAGGCGTTGGTTGAAGCGCTGGCACTTGCCGCAAACCTGGCAAATAAACCTCGTGAAGCTCTACGGGCGAGTAAGCGACTGATCCGTGCTCCTTGGCGTGAGCAGATAGAACAGGCGCTGGAGCGGGAACGGGAGGTGTTTTCTGAGCGGCTACGATCAGAGGATTGCCGGGCCGCTCTGGCTAAGCTGGCCCGACGCTGAACGGGGTTAACGCGCAACTGTGTGCCAGTAAGGTTCGCGCAACTCCCGTTTCAGGACTTTACCTATGGTAGAACGGGGCAGCTCCGCCCGAAGCTCAATAGCGGAGATGCGCTGGCTTTTGCCCAGTTGCTTGTTAGCCCATTCGAGTATCTCAAGCCCGGAATCCTGGTGTCCGGGTTTGAGAACGACCAGGCCCAAAGGTGTTTCACCCCAATGTTCACTTGGAATACCGATAACCGCTGCATCGTCCACAGCAGGGTGCGCCAGCAGCGCTTGCTCAAGATCAACTGCATAAATATTAAAACCACCAGAAATGATCATGTCCTTGCGACGATCGAGAATATGGATAAAACCGTCCTCGTCGATTCGTCCCATATCTCCACTGCGATAGAACACGTCGCCCTCCGGGCTTTCCCACAACATTTCCCGAGTTTGCTCAGGCCGGTTCACGTAGCCCCGCATCATGGAAATCGCACGGCCAACGAGCTCGCCGGTTTCGCCTTGCGGCAACTGATGGCCATCTTCGTCGATCACGCGTACTTCCGCGCCTTCAGTCGGTATGCCGACCGAGCTCCATTTGTCCCGGTGCGCGGCACAGTCGAGGCTGGTAGAAATGCCGCCCTCTGTAAGGCCGTAAACTTCCCGTATGTTGCCGGGCCAGCGTGCCATGGCATCGGCGATCACGATGGGTCTCAGGGGAGCACTGGTACAAAGTTTTAACTTAAAGCTGGAGAGATCAAAGCGGTCAAAATCCTTGTCAGCCAGAATCCTCTGGTACTGCACCGGTACCAGCATGGCATGAGTTGCGCGATGTGTTTCGGCCAGTTCCAGGAACCGTCTGGCATCGAACTTTGCCATGATTACCAGGGTGCCACCGTGGAACAGAGTGGGTAACAGCGAAACCAGTGTGGTGTTGGAGTACATCGGCGTTGAGATCATATTAATGGCATCGCCATCCAGCCCATAACGGCTCATTCGTTCCATCTGCCGTTGGCGGAATCGGTAATCGTGAAGGATGCCCTTCGGGGTGCCGGTGGTCCCAGAACTGTAGATGATGTTAAAGGCGTCATCCAGCGATACGTCTGCGGGGCGGGCCTCAGCTGAGGCATGGCCAAGCCAGTCTCTCAGCGTCTGGCCAATCCCTTCGCCATCTTCATCCAGAGAAACAATACGGCTGTCAGATAATTCCTGCAGCCCGGCCTGGAAGCTGTGAAAGAGATCCCGGTTTTTCTGCGATACAAAAAGAAATTGTGCACCGCAATCGGACAGCATCAGGCTCAGAGCTTCGGCGCTGGCCATACCTGAAAGCGGCACCATGCAGCCGCCAGCGGTCAGTACACCAAGGTACAGAGCGACATAGGCAGCGCTGTTTTCAGACAGCGCTGCCACCGAGTCGCCGGGCTGCAACCCGGCATCTCGCAGGCGGTTGGCAATTTGGTTCGTGTGATCCAACAGGGCTCTCCAGCTCAGCGTACCTTGTTCACTGATCAACGCTGGGTGGTCTGCGCGGGTCATTGCAAAGCTCTGTATCCGGTGGCCGATGGCCTCCATGGGTTCGTTCGGGGTTATGGGTGCGTACACCGGCATTTTGCTCAGGATATTTTTCATTTTTGTGCCTTATGCTGCTATGGTGTTTTGACTAGTGAAATTTACTTCCGTTTATATTGACTCAAAAGTGGAAGTCGTGACAAATTAATGCGAAAGCAAAACCGCTAGTGCAATAATAAAACCCGCAATAATAAAACCAGAGACACAAGGAGCAGCGGAATGGGGCGTTTTGATGGCCGGGTGGCTATTGTTACCGGAGCAGGCAGCGGAATAGGTCGAGCAACCGCCTTGCGACTGGCGCGTGAGGGTGCCCAAGTCGTTATGGCTGATACGTCGGAGACGGGTCTGGTTGAAACCGGGAATCTGATGCCCGAGCGCGCTGAGCATCTCCGCCGCCTTGTCAACGTTGCCAATGAGGCTCAGGTCAAAAATTTGGTGAGCGACGCTATAAACGCTTTTGGGAAAATCGACATTCTGTGCAACATCGCGGGCATTGCCAGCACAGGGAAAGGCCATCCACCGGTAACCGACAACGAGCGAGACGAGTGGGACACGGTGTTATCGGTGAACCTGATTGGCACCATGCTCCTCATAAAGCACGTCGCGCCGCACATGCAGGCTCGCAAACTCGGTTCCATTGTCAATACAGCGTCGGTTGCCGGCATCCGCTCGGGCGCAGGGGGCAATGCTTATAGCGCCTCGAAGGCTGGAGTGATCAATCTCACCATGACCGCTGCGTGTGATCTTGGCGATCATAATATTCGGGTGAACGCTGTCTGCCCGGGCCTGGTTGAGACCGGTATGACACGAAAGGTGTTCGACTACGCCCGCGCTCATGAAAAAGCCCACAAACTAGGCAATCGCTGCGAACTGCGCCGCTATGGCGAGCCGGAAGAGATTGCAGCGGCTATTCTGTTTTTTGCCAGTGACGATGCCAGCTATATCACCGGTCAGGCGCTGCCTGTGGATGGCGGCAATACCGCCTCTCTGAATTTACCAGGAATGAAAGTGTAATGAGCAAACAAGAATCCCGTCATGTTGATGGCACATATGTCGATGGTACAGAGCTGCCGGGCTTTCATAACTTACTCGGTTACCATCAGGCCTCCTGGGAGGAAAACGAAGCGGTTATTGAGCTGGAATTACAGCCAAGGCACCTGAACCTCGGTGGCGTTATTCACGGCGGTGTGCTTACGTCGCTGCTTGATATTGCTATGGCTCAGGGTGGCACACACTGCCCCTACCCGGGGCGGATGCGTAAAGCCATCACCTTGTCTTTAACCACTACGTTTACCGGCCAATGCTCCAGCGGCACCATTCGTGTTACCGGGCGCAAGCGGGCCGGTGGTACGCGGATTTTTAACAGCACCGGCGAAGTTCATGACGATAAAGGCAATCTGCTTGCGATCGCCGAAGGCACGTTCCGAATCCGGTCTGGCAGTGACAAGCCGGAAGGCGTCCCTATCTGATTTTCGATGCATAAAACAAAAACCTGATGGGCTGCTAAGGCCGATCAACGATTCAACAGTAAAGAGGAAGTCGACATGTTCAAGTTGTCTGACAAAGCAAAAAAACTGCAAGCGCAGTTAAACGAGTTCATGGATGCACACATTTATCCCAACGAATCCATGCACCATCAACAGATTGAAAAGGCAGTCAATCGTTGGGCGCCGGTACCCATTATAGAAGAGCTTAAGGCGAAGGCAAAAGCCGAAGGACTCTGGAACCTGTTCCTGCCGGAAAGCGATTTGGGAGCCGGCCTGACCAACTTTGAATACGCCCACCTTTGCGAAATCATGGGCCGTTCTGAAATGGCGCCGGAGGTGTTCAATTGTTCCGCACCGGATACCGGCAACATGGAAACCATCGCCCGGTACGGTAATGAAGAGCAGCAAGAACAGTGGCTGAAGCCTTTGCTGGCAGGCGAGATACGCTCCTGCTTTTCCATGACAGAACCGGATGTGGCGTCATCTGATGCCACCAACATTGCCTGCGAGATCCGTCGTGAGGGCGATGAGTATGTGATTAACGGCAAAAAATGGTGGTCCTCCGGTGCCATGACCACCACTTGTAAAATTGCCATCGTAATGGGCAAGACCGATCCTAACGCGCCCAAGCATCAGCAGCAGTCGATGATTCTGGTGCCATTAGATGCGCCCGGTGTGAAATTAGTCCGCTCATTGACCGTGTTTGGTTACGACCACGCGCCCCACGGCCACGCGGAGATTCATTACGAAAACGTACGAGTTCCTGTGAGCAACCTTCTTCTGGGTGAAGGGCGTGGCTTTGAAATCGCCCAGGGTCGTCTCGGGCCAGGCCGCATTCATCACTGCATGCGCACCATTGGTATTGCGGAGCGTGCGCTGGAGTTGATGTGCATCCGTGCCAATGAGCGCGAGGCATTCGGCAAGCCGTTATCCAGCTTTGATTCTATTCGCAAGGACATCGCCCGCAGCCGAATCGAGATTGAACAGGCGCGGCTGTTAACTCTGAAAGCTGCGTACATGATGGATACCGTTGGAAACAAGGTAGCCCGTCAAGAAATCGCCATGATAAAGGTGATTGCTCCGAGCATGGCGCTGAAGGTGCTTGACCGTGCCATACAAGTGCACGGTGGAGCCGGCGTAAGCCAGGATACCTTCCTTGCGTCAGCCTGGGCCAAAGTGCGGACGTTGCGGTTAGCGGATGGCCCGGATGAGGTGCATCTGGATTCCGTCGCCAAAATTGAACTTCGTCAGTACCGCTGATCAGACTGAAACCCTTATGGAAACGCAAGCTATGAACAACCCACTTTTTGATATGACCGGTAAGGTGGCCCTGATCACGGGTTCCACCAAAGGCATTGGCCGTTCAATCGCCGAAGAAATGGCCCGCTTGGGCGCGAAAGTTGTTATCTCCAGCCGCAAGGCCGACGCCTGTGAGCAGGTGGCGAATGAATTGAAAGCCAAAGGCTATGAAGCCATAGCGATACCCTGCCACGTCGGCAAAAAAGACGACCTGCAAAACCTGGTTAACAAAACCAACGAAGCCTGGGGCAGTATCGACGTGCTCGTATGCAACGCGGCCACCAACCCGGTCTATGGTCCCACCTCCGAAATGACCGACGAGGCCTGGGACAAGATCATGGACACCAACGTCAAAGGCACCTTCTGGCTCACCAACATGGTGTTGCCGCAGATGGCACAGAAAGGTGAGGGCGCCGTTGTGTTGCTGTCCAGCATCGCCGGAATACGCGGTAATACAACCATAGGAACCTACGGTGTATCCAAAGCAGCAGAAGCAGCGCTGGGCCGAAACCTGGCCGTGGAGTGGGGTCCGAAAGGCATCCGCATCAACAGCATCGCTCCCGGCCTGATCAAAACCGACTTTGCCCGCACACTCTGGGAAGACCCGGTACGCGTGAAGCGCGCAGAAGACAAAACCCCACTAAGAAGAATCGGCGACCCGGTAGACATCGCCGGCCTGGCTGTATTTTTGTCAACCAAAGCCAGCGCCTACATCACCGGCCAAACCATAGTAGCCGACGGCGGCGAAACCATCTGTTGAACGGGTTATCGCCGCCCCTATGCGAAGGCTGAAACCTGATAACTAAAGGCAACAGAAAAAAATGAGCATAACCCCAGAGCTGGTCGACGTCCTTCCAGCCCACAAATTCGATGAAGCCCGGCTCCTGTCCTGGCTCCAACAAGAAATGCCGGGTTTTGGTAACCGTCTTGAGATAAAACAGTTTCAGGGCGGCCAGTCCAACCCAACATTTCTGCTGGATGCCGACCGTGGTCGCTACGTTCTGCGTAAAAAACCACCCGGGAAAACGCTGCCGTCCGCTCACATGGTCGAGCGGGAGTACAAAGTTATCCGTGCGCTATCGGATAACACATCGCTGCCGGTACCCAAAGCCCGGGTGTTGTGTGAAGACAGCGAGATTATAGGCACGCCTTTTTACGTGATGGACTTTCTGGAAGGCCGCATTGTCAGTCATTCAGCCTTGCGAGTGTTGGATCGCAAAGAAAGGCTGCCGGCTCACCATTCCGCCATCGACACCCTGGCAGAGCTGCATTCCGTAGATGTGAATGCAGTGGGTCTTGGGGATTACGGGCGCCCGGAGGGTTATGTGGCGCGCCAGGTTTCGCGCTGGAGTAAACAGTACCTGGCGGCAAAAACCGACGATATGCCCGCCATGGACAAACTAATGGCATGGTTGCCCGAAAATCTGCCTTCGACCGATGAGTGCGCCATTGCCCACGGTGACTATCGTTTCGGCAACCTGATGCTGGCGCCAGACAAACCCGAGGTGATCGCCATTCTGGACTGGGAGCTTTCCACGCTTGGGCATCCGCTGGCGGACTTGGCCTACTACTGTCTGCCTTATCATCTGCCATCGGATATGCCCGGTATGCGTGGACTGCAAGGAGAAGACCTTGAAGCATTGGGCATCCCGGACGAGCAAGAAACGATTGCTCGTTACTGCGCCAAAACAGGCCGTGAAGGCATTTCCGACTGGCACGTGTATCTCGCGTTTTCGTTATTCCGGTTAGCTTCCATCGTGCAAGGTGTCTACAAGCGCGCGCTGGACGGCAATGCCGCCAATGCCGATGCGCTGGAAGTGGGTAAGCGAGCCAGCGTGCTGGCCGAAACCGGTTGGAACATCGCCAAGGCAGGAAAGCAGATATGACAGCACCCATTGTTCGACGCATTCTTATTACCAACGACGACGGCATTAACGCCCCGGGGCTGGCCAGGCTGGAAAAAATTGCCCGCAATCTGGCAGAAGAGGTTTGGATTGTTGCTCCTGAGCATGATCGCAGCGGTGCGGGCCAGAGCATCTCCATCCACGATCCGCTACGTGTCTACGAAACCGGGGAAAAGCGCTATGCGGTTTCTGGTACTCCGGCCGACTGCGTGCTTTATTCTCTCGCCCACTGGTTTAACGAAACGCCTCCGGATCTTGTGTTGTCTGGTGTCAATTGCGGTGCCAACATCAGCGATTCGGTGCAGTACTCGGGCACGGTTGGAGCTGTACTCAGCGCGCAGCACATGAACATTGCCGCTATTGCCTTGAGCCAGGCTTTTTTGTCGAGGGACGGTATTCAATGGGCGCCCGTCGAGCGTTTTGGTGAAACAATAATACGCAGGTTGTGGCAACCGGGTGAAACACGGGCCTGGAACGTGAATTTCCCAGCGTGCGAGGTGGCGGAAATTAACTCTGCCCGCTGGTGTAAACAATCGAGCGGTTCTATTCAGCAAGCCAGCCTGCAGGCAGGCAGTGACGCCCGAAGTTTGCCGTATTGGTGGCTGGGTTTTGATCGCAGCTCCCGGCATATCGTAGCACCGGATTCCGACGTGGCGGTGCTCAGAGACAGGGCCGTTGCCATTACGCCCCTGCGACACGAAGGCCCCTTGCCCGGGAATACCCAAGAGTTTGATCTGTCTGCGATGCTGACAGACTGATTTACATCCAAAGAGAACAATAATTATGTTCACACGCCATTATGCGGTCTGGCCGAAAGAGTTGCCCAAGACCCTGACCCTGCCGAAAACCAGTGTTTTTACCAACCTGGAAATATCGGCCCTGCGCTATCCCGATCACACAGCCATTATTTTCTACGATGCGTTCATCACATACCGTCGACTGCTGGCGGAAGTGGAGGCCATGGCAGGCTACCTGCAGGCGCAGGGTGTAAAAAAGGGTGATCGGGTGCTGCTGTATATGCAGAATTCGCCGCAGTATGTGATCTCTTATTACGCGATTCTGCGGGCGGATGCCGTGGTAGTCCCAATAAACCCGATGAACCGAGCCGCAGAGCTGGAACACTACATTGCGGATACGGGCTCAGCGTTATGCCTGGCAGGCCAGGAGTTGACTGAATACATTGCGCCACTGTTGGGGAAAACCGATCTGGAACAGATCGTGGTGGCGTCCTACACCACCTACATCAAGCCTGATACCGACTTGGACCTGCCTGCGGAAGTCGCAATGCCGGTTTGGTCGGGCGATGTTCCAGGCCTGGTAAGCTGGGAAAATGCTATGGCGGCAAGCCTTAGCCCTCAAAAACATACGGCAGGCCCGGAAGATCTGGCCGTCATCCCTTATAGCTCGGGTACAACGGGTGCACCAAAAGGCTGTATGCACACTCATCGCTCGGTGATGGCAACGGCGGTACAACGTGTGTTCTGGAACTTGAGCACGTCCGACAGCGTGCAGCTGGCCACCCTGCCATTTTTCCATGTGACCGGCATGACCGGCTCCATGAACGGGCCGATATTCGCCGGTTCCACATCGGTGATCATGACGCGTTGGGATCGAACCACGGCATCAAGGCTCATTGAACGCTACAAGGTTACCGGCTGGACCAACATCGTTACCATGGCGGTAGACTTTCTTTCCAATCCGGACATTGGCAAATACGACCTCTCCAGCCTCAAGATGATTGGTGGCGGGGGTGCCGCCATGCCAGGCCCCGTTGCGGAAAAGCTGAAAAAACTGACGGGGCTCAACTACATTGAAGGCTACGGCCTGTCAGAAACCATGGCTGCAACCCACATAAACCCCAACGCGAAGCCTAAAGCCCAGTGTTTGGGTATCCCCGTGTTTGATGTGGACAGTCGGGTTATTGATGTAGATACCCGGGAAGAGAAAGCACCGGGGGAAATCGGTGAGATTGTTACCTGTGGCCCACAGGTAACAATCGGCTACTGGAACCGGCCGGCGGAAACCGAAGCGGCGTTCGTCGAAATTGATGGCAAGCATTTCTTTCGCACCGGCGATCTCGCGTATTACGACGAAGAAGGCTACTTCTTCATGGTTGATCGTCTTAAGCGAATGATTAATGCCTCCGGGTTCAAGGTATGGCCCTCGGAAGTTGAAGTCCTGATGTACCGACACCCGGCCATTCATGAGGTGTGTATTATCTCGGCCCCGGACCCCAAACGCGGGGAAACGGTGAAGGCCTGTATCGTGCTGACACCGGAAGCGGAAGGCAGCACCAGCGTTGAGGACATTACGGGCTGGTGCAAGGAACAGATGGCGGTCTATAAAGTGCCCGCCATTGTTGAATTTGTGAGTGCCTTGCCAAAGTCCCCCACGGGCAAGCTAATGTGGCGAGCGCTTCAAGAGGAAGAGTGGAAGGGAAGGGATCGATCATGAAAAATAAACCCAGTATTCTGATTGTGGGTGCCGGAGCTATTGGTAGCTTCTACGGTGCTATTCTAAAGAAAGCCGGTTGTTCCGTGAGCGCCGTGTTGCGCTCAGACTATGATGCGGTCAGAGCTCAGGGTATTCGCATCACAAGCCCGCTGGGAGACCTCTCCTACGAGCCAGATCATGTATACCGTGATGGCGACCTACCTGAAGAAACACCAGATTTTCTGATTCTGTGCGTGAAAGTTCTGCCTGGCGTGGATCGGGTTGCATTGATTGCGCCCTGGATGGGGAAGAAGACCTGTCTGGTATTGATCGAAAACGGTCTGGGTATCGAAAAAGAACTGGCCGATGCCTATCCCGACAATACGCTTATAAGCTGCCTGGCCTTTATTGCCGCAAGCCGTACAGAATCCGGTGTCGTTGAGCACAAAGCCTACGGCAAGCTAGTGATGGGGCATTATCCGGAAGGTATTGACGAGAGCTGCCGGGCTTTGTCCCAACTGTTTATAGAAGGGGGCATTAAAATCGACCTGACTGAGCGTGTTGTGAGTGAACGCTGGCGCAAGTGTCTCTGGAATACCCCGTTCAACCCTTTGTCTGTTATTGCCAACGGTGCGGACACCCGAACCATTCTGGATACTACGGGCGGCGAAGAGCTGATCCGGGCCATGATGCGCGAGGTGATGGAGGTGGCTGCGGCAGAGGGGTATCCAATGGATGAGGGATTGATCGATCAGAACATCGATAGCACCCGCAAAATGCCTGCCTACAAAAACAGCATGGCGCTGGATTATCTGAATGATCGCCCCATTGAACGGGAGGCCGTCTTGGGCAACGTGGTAGCGATAGCCAAGCGCCGGGGCATCGCAGTACCTCACCTGAATACCGTATTGGTTACTCTAAAGATGCGCGCAGCGCTGGAAGGGCGGGAATAGTGTTTAGAGAGTGTTTAGAAGATTTTTAGAGACTATTCAGGGCCCGTTTTCCGGGCCCTGAATAAAACAGTCTTGTTCAGATCACGTACATAGCGAGATTTTCTGCTACGCAGGCAGGTTTGTCCTGGCCCTTTATTTCTACCGTGGTTTTGTAAGTCGCCAAGATTCTTCCTTCGTCCACCGGTATAACATCCACCAGTTCGACTTTCGTGCGGATATCCGAACCCACCGGCACTGCCGCTGGAAATCGCAGTTTGTTCAGCCCGTAATTGATAGTGGCCTTGGTGCCGGTTATCCGCAGCGCCTGAGGGTTGAGTCGGGAAATCAGGGACACGGTTAAATATCCATGGGCGACCGGGTTTTTCCAAGGCGATTCTCGCTTTGCCCGTTCTACGTCCACGTGAATCCACTGGTGATCGCCTGTGGCATCAGCAAACGCTCCAATCATATTCTGGGTGATGGTAAGCCAGGGGCTGTAGCAACAAAGGCTCCCTTTATGACCTGCCAGCTCATCAAATTGTATTTCCACCATAGTGAGCCCTTCCTATACCGCGTAACCGGGGTTTTTGCTATCGAGAAGCCGCAGCAGTGCCGGCCAGGTGAGCGCCGCTGCGCTACCTAGGGTTTTTGACTGTTCTGCGGTTGTTCGAATAGCTTGCTCGGAGGGCATATACACCGGGCCGCAACTCTGTGCTTTAACCTGTATCTCGCAGGCTTTCATCAAGAAGTACAGGTACGTGAAGGTTTCCGGTACGTCTTTGCCAGCGGTCAGAACACCGTGATTGCGCAGCATCATCATGGATTTGTCCCCAAGGTCACGAATCAGGCGTTCTCGCTCATCCAGATTCAGGGCCACACCTTCATAGTCGTGGTAACTCAGGTGCGCCAGGCAGAGCATGGCCGTTTGGCTCAGCGGTAACAGGCCGTCTTTGTGGGCGGAAACCGCCACGCCGTCTGGCGCATGAAGATGCATAACAGCACCGGCATCGTCGCGCCCCATGTGCACAGCACTGTGTATGGTAAAGCCGGCGGGGTTCACCCTGCTAAGGCCCCCAGATTGCACAACCTGTCCGTCTTGGTCCACTTTTACCAGAGAGGACGCCGTAATCTCGTGGAACAGCAGGCCGTAAGGATTAATAAGAAAGTGATGTTCGGGGCCAGGTACCCGGGCAGAGAGGTGGGTGAAAACCAGATCATCCCATCCGAACAGGGCGACAAGGCGGTAAGCCGCAGCTAACTCGGTGCGAACCTGCCATTCTTCCGCTCTCAGCGTATTAGCATCGGTATTCGAGGTGTTTGTTGTCATATTGTTCACCTTATTCCTGACTTTGAATAACAAAAGGGGCGGCGAACCACCCCCCTAAAAAAGTCCCCTGGCAGAGCAGAACGAGGTCTTAGACTCACTCATTAAGGAGTTTAGCTTGCCTTTAGAAGAGACGCATAGCGTTCCAGGTGGAAGTCATCATCACCCAGTTGGTGGTTGATCATAATCAAACGCTTGGCATAATGGGCAAAATTGTATTCCCATGTCATGCCAATACCACCATGGGATTGTATGCCTTGCTCTGAAATGAACTGCCCGCTGCGGCCAATAACATTTTTGGCGGCGGACAGAACGCGACGGCGCTCATTGCTCTGTTCTTCGTCTGCCACGCTGGCAGCCAGAATAGCCATCGATCGGGCTTGCTCAAGTTCGGACATCATGTCGACCATGCGATGCTGCAGCACCTGAAACTTACCAATGGGTACGCCAAACTGTTTACGCTGTTTGAGGTAATCGAGGGTAAGCTCGTTGGCCACTTCCATAACACCGACTGCTTCCGCGCATAGTGCCGCAATCGCGCGACCTGCCTGGTACTCTATTATTTCGCTGGCGCCGCCTTCTTCGCCCAGCAGGGCATTAGCGTCAACATGAACATTGCGCAGCGTAATATCACAGCCTTTTGAACCGTCAATGGTCGGGTAAACACGGCGTTCAATGCCTGCGGTATCTGGCTTTAAAGCAAACAGGCTGATGCCGTTAGCATCGCGGGCGTCGCCCGAGGTGCGAGCGGATACCACAATGAGGTCAGCACAATGCCCGCCAATCACCACGGCTTTGTGTCCATTAAGCACGAAGCCGCCGTCTTTTTTCTCAGCGCGGGTTTGCACATCGTTCAGGTCGTAAAAACTCTGAGGCTCTTGCAGTGCGACTGCCGCTTGCAATTCGCCGCTGGCAATACCGCTTAACCAAGCTTCTTTCTGGCTCTCATTTCCGGCCTGGTTAATAAGGCCGCCGCCAAAAACAACCGATTGCAGGTATGGCTCAAGGCACAGGCCCCGGCCCAGTTCGGTCATAACCGACTGTATTTCTACACCGCCACCGTCGAAGCCGCCGAGCTCCTCGGAAAATGGAACCGCTGTTAATCCCAGGTCACTGAGTTGCTTCCAGAAATCCACACTGAAGCCAGCTTCGGTTTCACTGAATGTCAGGCGCTTTTCAAAACTGTACTCACCGCGCACCAGGCGGGCTACGGTGTCCTGTAGCATCTGCTGCTCTTCATTGAGTTGAAAATCCATGGTCGCCTCCTTAAAGCCCGAGAATCATTTTCGACACGATATTTTTCTGGATCTCGTTGGATCCGCCGAAAATCGAGAGCTTACGGTTGTTAAAGTACTGCGCCGATAGTGGCGCAGCATTCTCGTCTGACAAGAACTCGCCTTCATAATCAAGGTTTAGCTCTTCTTCCACAAAGGGAATGGCATAAGGCCCAATGGCTCTGCGTGCAAGGTCGTTTATAGCCTGGCGAATTTCTGTGCCCTTTACCTTCAGCATGGAACTTTCCGCACCGGGCATGCCGCCGCCCTCAACCGCAGCAATAATGCGCAGGTTGCTGATGGTCGCCGCAGTCAGGTCAATTTCAACCTTGGCAATACGCTGGCTGAACGCTGTGTCTTCAATCAGCGGGCGGCCATTTTTGATGCAACGCGATGCCAGGTGCTTCAAGTGAGACAACGCGGCTTTGGATAAGCCGATGCCGGCCAGACCGGTGCGCTCATAAGTCAGCAGGAACTTGGCGTAGGTCCAGCCTTTGTCTTCCTCTCCTATCCGATTTTCAACCGGCACTTTCACGTCTTGAAAGAAGACTTCGTTCACTTCGTGCTCGCCGTCAAGGGTGATGATCGGGCGTACGGTGATACCTGGCGTGTTCATGTCGATCAGCAGGAAGGAAATACCTTCCTGTGCCTTCACCTCGGTATTGGTGCGCACCAGGCAAAAAATCATGTTGGCGTACTGGCCCAGGGTGGTCCAGGCTTTCTGACCATTCACGATGTAATGGTCGCCGTCGCGCACAGCGCGGGCCTTCAGTGATGCAAGGTCAGAACCTGCACCGGGCTCGGAATAGCCCTGACACCACCAGTCCTCTCCGCTGAGAATGCGCGGTAGATAGGTTTTTTTCTGCTCTTCGTTACCAAACTTGATTATAACCGGCGCCACCATGTTCACGCCGAACGGAATAGAACGGGGCACACCGTAGTCGCAGGATTCTTCATCCCAGATATGCTTTTGAACCGGGGTCCATTTCACACCGCCGTATTCTTCTGGCCAATGGGTGGCGTACCAACCCTGTTTGCACAGAATCTGCTGCCAGCGCTGATGATCTTCTTTAGTCAGATGACGGAAACCCTTCACTTTGGCGGCAAGGTCTGCCGGTAGTGCCTGGTTCAGAAAAGCCCGGACTTCATCCCGGAAGGCGAGTTCGTCCGGCGTGTAGTTAATGTTCATGGGATAACCTCTCTGTTCGTTCTAGCGAAAACGTATACCGCATAGCAGAATAGAGTAAGAGTGAATGATCTGCTCTTTTCTGTCAATTCCTTGTAATTCGTTTAAATCCCCCTTTTTTACGGCGTTTGGCAGAATTTAGTTTTATAAGGTTGTTGTATTGAATGACATTGCCTATATTCTATTTACGGAAACTGGTGCTGCAATGCGAAATTAAAAAAATATCAATACCGCAGTGCGAAATCATAATTGCCGTTAATTAATAATCACAACGCGAGGTTTTCAGTGATAAAAACAACAACTTTCACAAAAGGTTTGCTCATCGGTGTTTTGAGTACAGCCCCATTTTTTGCCCACAGCGCTGAGAATATTGAATTGCCCGCCACATTGGCCATGACGGCCTATGGTACCGGGTCAGCGGGTTACACCCAGATGGTGTCCATCGGCAACCTGCTGCAAAACGAATACGGTACCTCGGTGCGCATTTTGCCTGGTGAAAATGATGTATCCCGCATGACGCCGTTGCGGATGGGTCGGGTTCCTCTTTGCGCCTGCGGTATTTCCAGCTATTACGGTTTTGAAGGCGTATTTCTGTTTGCCGACCCGCAGTGGGGCCCTCAGTCTATTCGCCTGATAAGCACCTCTACGGCCAGTTTTGGTCTGGGTGTCGCGGTTGCTGGTGATATCAATGTAAAAACGCCAGCGGATTTGAAAGGCAAACGGGTGGCTTACATCCGTGGTGATGACGCGCTCAATGTTGGCACTGAAGCCTTTTTGGCCTTTGGAGGCCTGACTTGGGATGACGTTGAGCGAGTCGAATTTCCGGGCTACGGCCGAGCTTTTGAAGGCATAGTGGCCAACCAGGCTGACGCCGCGTTTACCATGAGCGTGGCACCGCCAGCGCAGCAAATGGCCGCCAGCCCAAGAGGCATTGTGTGGCCGGAACTGGACCCTGCGGATAAAGAAGGCTGGCAGCGGCTGCAGGCTGTAGCGCCGTATTTTCAGCCCCACAACGTTACCGCCGCCGCCGGTAAGAACTATAGCAAAGACAGCCCGTGGGTCGGTGCCACCTACCCATATCCCATACTGGTTGGCAATGAGAGCCTGGACGATAAAACCGCCAGAAATCTGGTTCGTGTGCTGATCGAGGACCATGACAAGTACAAAGACGCGGCTCCCGGCAATGCTGGTTACTCGCTAGAGAATCAGAACATGCAGTGGGTGATTCCTTACCACGATGCAGTCGTTGAGTATTACAAAGAAATCGGGCATTGGACCGATGCCATGCAGGCGCATCAGGATGGATTGGTCAAACGCCAGAATCTCCTGAAAACCACTTGGGAAAGCTTCATGGACTCCAATCCACCGGAAGACAGGGACGCGTTTCGTAGCGGCTGGATGGAAGCCCGAGCCAAAGCGCTTGAAGCAGAAGGAATGAAGTCGGTTTTCCGTTAAGACCTGATCCATTACTCCGGCGTATTGTGATCGTCTCGATAACAATGCGCCGGCGGTTTCCGTTTTCTATCATTATTGCGCCGGAATCTACCATCCTATGAGCTTGTCTCAGAAACAACCCGTTAGTACGGGCGAAATATCCGGTATCCGCCAGCTATCGGGGTTTTGGCTCTGGGTGCCCCGAGTGGCGACCCTGGCGCTGACACTGCTGGCAATTGATTACCTGTTTAATCTTGGCCTGTTCACTGCGGTGACGTTGGTGGAAAGCCAGTTCTTCTATACCGTGGTAGCACTGATGCTGCCGCTGGTTTTTGTGCTTTGGCCAGCCTTTGGCAAAGCGTCGCGCACAAAAGTGCCTTGGTACGACGTGGTGCTGTTCTTGTTTGCGGTCGCGGTATGCGGCTTTTTCGTGTTTAACGCGGAACAGATTCTCGATCGGGGCTGGGAGTACGACGCGCCAGAGTACGCCGTGGTAATGAGCTTCCTTTTTTGGGGCGTAGTGCTCGAGGCGGCGCGACGGGCCGGCGGTTGGCCGATCGGTCTTATTGTTGCGGTTGCAGGTCTCTATCCGATTTTCGCCGATGTCATGCCGGGGCCAATTCAGGGTTTTCCGTCATCACCTTCCCAAACCGCCATTTACCATGCTATGAGCCGTGAGAGCGTCATGGGTATTCCGCTGCAGGCGTTCGCCAATCTGGTGATCGGCTTTTTGTTGTTCGGCGTTGCTCTACAACAAACCGGCGGTGGAAAGTTCTTTATCAATCTGGCGTTTGCCCTGCTCGGTCATGTGCGGGGTGGCCCGGCCAAGGTTGCGGTATTCTCCAGCGGCCTGATGGGGTCTATGAGCGGCAGTGTGATCACCAACGTGTTGACTACCGGTGTGCTGTCTATACCGGCCATGCGGCGGGTGGGTTTCGGGCGGTCTTACGCCGCCGGTGTCGAAGCGTGTGCGTCTACAGGTGGCGTACTGATGCCGCCGGTGATGGGCGCGACGGCGTTTATTATGGCCAGCTTTCTGAATATTTCTTACGGCACGATTGCGCTGGCGGCAGCGGTTCCGTCATTCCTGTATTTCATGGGTCTGTTTATTCAAATTGACGCTTACGCTGCGCGCCACGAACTCAAAGGTTTGCCAGCGAATGAGCTGCCTTCCCTGCGCCAGACCTTAAAAGAAGGCTGGTACTTCATCTTTGTCTTTGCGCTGCTGATCTGGCTGTTGTTTTTCCTCAGGCGGGAAGCGATTGCGCCTTTCTACGCCACGGCGTTGCTGTTGGTGATCAATCAGGTGTTGCCATACCAACGTTGGGGCTGGGAGGATGTGAAAGGCTTTTTCTCCAGCGCCGGTAAGTTGTTTGCGGAACTGATTGCCATTCTGGCGGGCGTGGGTCTGCTGGTGGGAGCGCTTTCGGTAACCGGCATGTCTGGCACCATCGCCAATGATCTGATTTTCCTGGCCGGTGGCAATACCCTTGTACTGCTATTTATGGGGGCAGCGACCAGTTTTATCCTGGGCATCGGAATGACCGTCACGGCGGCCTATATTTTCCTGGCAGTGGCCCTGGCTCCGGCGTTGATCAACGGCGGTGGTATGGACCCGTTGGCGGTTCACCTGTTCATCCTGTATTGGGGCATGCTGAGCTTCATCACACCACCGGTGGCATTGGGTGCCTTTGCTGCTGCCACGGTGGCGGGTGCTCGGCCAATGGAAACCGGCTTTCAGGCCATGAAGCTGGGTAGCGTGATTTACTTTATTCCGTTCCTGTTCGTGCTGAACCCGGCGTTGATACTTCAGGGCTCCTGGGATGAAATCCTGGTTGTGCTGCCTCAGGCCATTGTGGGTGTGGCGCTGATTGCGGGCGGTATGCAGGGTTACCTGCTGGGCATTGGCAACCTTTCGCTTTATCGGGTGCTTCAGTGGCCTATCCGTCTGTCGTTGATTGCCGGCGGTATGTTATTGGCGATCCCCGGGGGCGGCCCGGTACCCTTCACCAATCTGGAGTTGACGCTGATCAGTGCGGTGCTGATTGTGCCAGCTCTTGCGCTGGTGTGGTGGTCTAACCGGGCTGAGACAGTGGTGGTATAAAGGAAACTTCGATATCGGGCGGATATAAAAAAGGCAGGGCCATGGAGCCCTGCCTTTTCAGTTTTAGCGGAAACGTCGGTGTTAACCGAAAGCGGCAATACCGGTCTGTCCGCGGCCGAGGATCAGGGCGTGAATATCGTGCGTGCCCTCATAGGTATTGACTGCTTCGAGGTTCATCACGTGGCGAATGACATGGTATTCGTCTGAAATACCGTTGCCTCCGTGCATGTCACGGGCGACCCGCGCTATGTCCAATGACTTGCCGCAGTTGTTGCGCTTCATCAGGGAAATTGCATCCGGAGATGCTTCACCAGCGTCCATCAGGCGGCCAAGCTGCAACGCACCTTGCAGGCCAAGGGCAATGTCGGTCTGCATGTCTACCAGTTTTTTCTGGATAAGCTGGTTCGCGGCTAATGGCTTACCAAACTGCTTGCGTTCCAAGGTGTAATTGCGAGCTGCATGCCAGCAAAATTCCGCTGCGCCGAGAGAGCCCCAACTGATGCCATAGCGAGCTTTGTTGAGACAACTGAACGGACCTTTCAGGCCTTCTACGTCCAGTTTATTCTCGTCAGGGCAGAACACATCGTCCATAAAGATGGAGCCGGTTTCGGACGCACGTAAGGAAAACTTGCCTTCAATTTTTGGGGTATCCAGACCTTTGGCGCCGCGCTCCAATACAAAGCCGGTGACCTTACCGTCAAGTTTGGCCCAAATCACGAAGACATCCGCAATGGGGGAGTTGGTAATCCAGGTTTTGGAGCCGCTGACCAGATAGCCGCCATCAACTTTCTTGGCGCGGGTTTCCATGCCGCCAGGGTCAGAGCCGTGGTCGGGCTCGGTCAAACCGAAACAGCCAACCAGCTCACCGGAGGCCAGTTTTGGCAGTACACGCTTTTTCAGTGCTTCCTGGCCAAATGAGTAAATCGGGTACATAACCAGCGAGGACTGAACGCTCAGAGCCGAGCGGTAGGCGGAATCCACACGCTCCACTTCCCGGGCAATCAGGCCATAGCACACATGGTTCAGGCCAGCGCCACCGTATTCTTCCGGCAAGGTAGCGCCGAGCATGCCCAACTCACCCATGTCGGTGAAGATAGAGCGGTCAAATTTTTCGTGCCGGTTTGCCTCAACAATGCCAGGCATCAGGCGCTGGTCACAAAAGCCACGAATACTGTCCCGAACCTGACGTTCGGTTTCATCCAGTTGTTTGTCAAAGTGCAATAGGTCATCCCAAGACGCGGAAGCCATGCTGTTTCTCCTCGGTGAAAATCAGTTATTAACTCGTTCAATCACAGCGGCAATGCCTTGGCCAACGCCAATACACAGGCTGATAAGGGCGTAGCGTCCGCCGCTGGATTCCAGCTGACGGGTGGCGGTAAGTGCAATCCTTGCGCCGGATGCTCCAAGTGGGTGGCCAATGGCAATAGCCCCTCCGTTCGGGTTCAGCCGGGAGTCAGTGGGGTCTATACCCAGTTTAGTGATACAACCGAGAACCTGGGCTGCAAACGCCTCATTAATCTCGATGACATCCATATCATTAAGCCCTAAGCCAGCGCGAGCCAGGGCTTTTTCGCAGGCCAGAACCGGGCCCAGACCCATTACTCGCGGTGAAACACCTGCAATGGCGGCCGACACAATGCGGGCGCGGGGCTTTATTCCAGCGCGTTCGCCGGCTTCGCGGGAGCCGATGATCAGGGCAGCTGCACCGTCGTTGATGCCGGAAGCATTGCCTGCCGTCACTACGCCGCCTTCAAACAAGGGGCGGAGTCTTGCGAGCGCCTCGGCGTTTGACTGGGGGCGTGGGTGTTCGTCTTCGCAGACTGTAATCGGGGGGTTTTTGCGGCCATTAGGCACATCAATACTCAGGATCTCGTCTTTATAGAAACCTGTGCGGCGGGCGGCTTCATAACGGGCCTGACTCTGAGCAGCAAACTGATCTGTCAACTCGCGACTCAGGCCCAGATCGCGGGCAATGTTATCGGCGGTTTCAGGCATGGTGTCCGCGCCGAAAGCACTCTCAATAAGCGGGTTCGGGAAACGTGCGCCAATGGTGCTGTCGAAGGCACGGAAATCCCGGCTGAAAGGAGTCTCGCCCTTGGCGATCACAAAAGGGGCACGGCTCATGCTCTCGGTGCCGCCGGCCACAAACAATTCACCTTCGCCGCAACGAACCGCTCGGGCAGCGTCTATGATGGCCGCCAGTCCAGAGCCGCAAAGCCTGTTTACGGTCAGTCCGCCTGTCTCGACTGGAAGGCCTGCCAGCAGCCCAGCGTGACGTGCCAGGTTGCGCGCATCTTCGCCCGCTTGGTTGGTACAGCCTGCAATGACGTCTTCATAGGCTTCCGGGGCGAACGCATTACGCTCAATCAGCGCGCGGATCACATGTGCCAGCAAGTCATCGGGCCGAACCCGGGAAAGAGCGCCCGCGTGTCGGCCAAAAGCGGTTCGAAGACCATCATAGATAAATGCACTCATTATTTTTCCTCTGGGGGGTGCACAAACCGCCGGGGTTAGCGTGCAGGTTCGGGGGTAAAATACCCCGGGACGCTTTGTCGTTTATGCTAGTATAGTTTCATCAAGCGAAACTTAGTTTTGTATTCAATTAGCAAAATACTAATCCGGGTGTATATGAAATGCAAGCAGAGACCATCCCTGTTAGCGTGAATCTGGCAAGGACGGAGCAGGTATGAATACTGCAGACCGGTGGCTGTTACCGTTGGCGGTTCTGGCTCAGTTGATTGCTATATGCATTTCCAGCAGTCAGCTCAGTGCGATCGCGGGCCTGTTGTTTATTTTCTGCTTTCTATGGGCGGGTAGTCGCCTGCAGGGATATTCCCGCATTCTGTTGTTGGTTTCTTTGGCCGTCACGGGGTGGTTTTATGCTCAAGGCCAGCTGGGCATGGACCGGTTAATCAAAGCGTCTGCGGATGCAGCATTTTACGCCGCCTTCCTTGGCAGCCTGGGGATGATGCAGTGCCTGGTCAGGCGTTTTGAAGTGCTGCGCCGGATTCACGATGTCTTGTTGGGTGGTCGCGCGGTCTGGTTGTATCCGAAATACGCTCTGGTTAGTTGTGGCATCGCGTCTGTGCTGAGTTTTGGCATGATGAACTTGCTGTGTGGCAGTCTTTCCGAAACCCTCCGGGAGCGCGGGATTACCGGCGAGTCCAGACTGCAGTGGCTGCGCAGCGTTCTGATTAGCGCGCTTCGCGGCTTTGCTCTTGTTCCCCTGGTGGCGCCCACCAGTGTCGCCGTGGCCATACTAACCCGGGAGCTGCCTCAGTTAAGCTGGTCCTTGCTTTTGCCCTACGGCCTTGCGGCGTCTGTGGTTCTGATTGCGGTTGGATGGTTGCTCGAACAGCGCCGTTTTCGGCAGGTCAGTAGTGAACGAGTAGCTCTGGAGCAAAGGCCTCCGGGCACTTTGCGGCTGCTTGGGCTGGTATTAGCCGTGTTTGCCATGATGGCTGCTATCGTTGCTTTGACTAATTTTAAAGTATCGGTTGCTGCTATGATGGCTGTGCCAGCGGTCACGCTTCTATATATGGTGTGGCAGGAAAAATCACTTGGAGTTGTGCTCAAGGAGAGCGTGACTCAAGTTTCAGCAATGAATAATGAAATGGCCATTTTTGCCGCGTCGGCGATTCTGGGGGTCTCCGTTTCCAGCGTGATCCCAGCCGATGCCTTAAGTGGTCTTGCAATCTCCACTGGCGGAATGTGGGTGCTCGCAGTCGTCGGCATGCTGAGCCTGCCGCTGCTATCAGCCATTGGAATTATTCCGATTACGGTGCTCAGTATTCAGGCGGGTTTATTGCCGCAGCTCATTGCTGAAGGCATGGATCCGATTTTGATATCGGTCGCTTTGGTGATCGGTTTTTCTCTAGCAATGATGCTTTCGCCTTTCGGACCGTCTGTCATGTTGCTTTCCCGTTTTGGTCAAGTGCCGCGTTGGGTCGTGGCATTCCGCTGGAATGGCGTGTTTGTATTGATAGCAGTGCCACTACTGCTGGCGCTTCTGGCTTTAGAGATCATTGTTTTGCCAGCAATTCAGTAAGGAAAGATTCCGGCAGTTTTTTGAGCTGAAGGATGCAGCTTGACTAGCACATGCGTCATTTTTGACGCGGGGTTTGGTCTGAGTTTGTGGTACTTGCATTCGTCAACGATTAGAATGCTGCTCACTTTGTATATACCAAACTTATAGCCCGGAACTGGGGCAGACGACGTTGTTGGAGGACGCCACATTATGTCAAAAGCAGAAGCTACTTTACCGGAGCTTGTGACCGCTTCCGGTGACGGCGAACCAGTGAAGCAGGAGAAAGATCGGAAGTTCGTCGAAGCGCTGTCCCGCGGCCTGGATGTGCTGCGTGCTTTCAGTCAGGGTTCTGTCATTCTCGGTAATCAGGATATTGCCCGACTTACCGGCCTGCCCAAACCAACCATATCTCGTATGACATACACTCTGACCAAGTTGGGATATTTGAGCTACAACACCCAGTTGGAAAAATATCAGCTCAGCTCCGGGGTGTTGGCATTGGGTTATGCGTACGTGTCCAACCTGAAAGTGCGCCAGTTAGCCAAGCCTTACATGGATGAATTTGCGCGCCAGACCAATATGTCTGTGGGTTTGACCTGTCGTGACCGGCTTCATATGATCTATGTCGAAAACCGCCTGCCTCCGGAAGCGTCCTTGCTGCGTATGGATATCGGTATCAAGCTGCCCATGGCGACCACGTCTGCCGGCAGAGCCTATTATTGTGCTGTTGCAGAGAAAGGGCGTAAGGTTATTGAAGATGCGATGGAGGTGAAGTACGGTCCCGAATCCTGGCCTGAAAAAAAGGAAGGGCTGGACCGCGCCATGGAAGACTATAAGAAGTATGGTTTCTGCCTTTCAATCGGTGAGTGGGATCGCAATATCAATTCCGCCGGTGTGCCTGTTCATCTGCAAGATGGCACTATTATGACACTGACGTGTGCCGCGCCTTCCTACTTGGTGCCCGCTGAGAAGCTTCGTGGTTCTATTGCCCACCAGTTGGCCTTGCTGGCAAGTGACATTGAGACGCTCGGCGTTTAATCCGGTTCCGGAGCGCCAGGCCTGGCGCATTACCCCGAGCTTCACATAAAACCGCAGGATTCGTTCTGCGGTTTTTTGTGCCTGGTTTTAAATGGTGGTTGAAACCCGGAGAGAACTTGTATTAAATCGTATGCATGTTTCGCGTGTTAAAACTATATTTCATATAAAGCGAGGAAGAGGTTATGTCTGAGGTCGTAAATTACAATCGTGAAGGCAGTATTGGCGTGATTACCGTGAATTACCCGCCGGTCAATGCCCTCAGCCACGCCGTACGTTCCGGACTGGTTGCTGCGCTGGAGCAAGGGCAAAAAGATTCAAACGCCAAGGTGCTTTTGCTGGTGTGTGAAGGTCGTACCTTCATTGCGGGTGCGGACATCCGTGAGTTTGGCAAGCCCATGCAGAAACCGGGGCTGCCCGCAGTCGTTGAACAATATGAAAACAGTGACAAGCCTCTTGTTGCAGCGATCCATGGCACGGCGCTGGGTGGTGGGTTGGAAATGGCTCTTGGTTGCCATTACCGGGTTGCATTGAGCAGTGCGAAGGTTGGCCTGCCGGAAGTGAAACTTGGCCTATTGCCAGGCGCCGGTGGTACTCAGCGCTTGCCTCGCCTGACCGGAGCGCAAAAAGCGCTGGAAATGATTACCTCAGGTGAGTTTGTCGGTGCTAAAGACGCTCTTGCGTTTGGCATCGTAGATGCCGTTGACGACGGTAATGACGTGAAAGCTGCAGGCCTTGTCTACGCGCAGCAGATTGCCGATGAGGGTAAGCCGGTGCGCCGGGTTCGTGATTTGACGGACAAGATCGCGGCCGATAAAGGCAGCGACGTGTTTGAGCAGTTCCGTGCGGTGTTGCAAAAGAAAGCTCGTGGTCAGTTTTCTCCGTTCAAGTGTGTAGATGCCATTGAAGCGGCGTTTAACTTGCCGTTCGCTGACGGCATGAAGCGCGAGCGTGAGTTGTTTATGGAGTGCATGGACTCTCCCCAGCGCGATGGTCTGATTCATTCGTTCTTTGCCGAGCGTGAAGTTTCCAAGGTCAAAGGGCTGTCGAAGGATACGCCGGTGCGCGATGTGAACAGCGTCGGTGTCATCGGCGCCGGTACCATGGGCGGTGGTATCGCCATGAACTTCGCCAACGTCGGCATCCCCGTCACCATCGTGGAGATGAAGCAGGAAGCCCTGGACAAGGGGTTGGGCATTATCCGCAAGAACTATGAAAGCTCCGCGAAGAAGGGGCGCATCACGCAGCAGCAGGTGGAAGATCGGATGGCGCTGATCACCGGCAGCCTGAGTTATGACGATTTCAAAGACGTGGATCTGGTGATTGAAGCTGTGTTTGAAAACATGGCGGTCAAAAAAGAGATTTTCGCAAAACTGGACGGCGTCTGTAAGCCCGGAGCCATTCTGGCCTCCAACACCTCTACTCTGGACATTGACGAAATTGCGTCTGCCACCAAGCGTCCGGAGGATGTTGTGGGTATGCACTTTTTCAGTCCGGCCAACGTGATGAGATTGTTGGAGAACGTTCGTGGCAGTCAAACCTCTGATGAGGTGAAGGCGACCGTGATGGCGGTGGCCAAAAAGATCAAAAAAGTAGGTGTGCTGGTGGGCAACTGCCACGGCTTTGTTGGCAATCGCATGCTGCATAAGCGTGGTGCCGAAGCCATGGCTCTGGTTAACGAAGGCGCCACGCCACAACAGGTAGACAAGGTTCTGACGGATCTGGGTTATCCCATGGGCCAGTTTGCGATGTCGGATCTGGCAGGTATTGATGTTGGTTATCGGATTCGTGAAGAGCTTCGCAATGCCGGCGAGCAGGTAGCGCGCAGCTGGATGGATAAGCTTGCTGAGCAAAATCGTCTTGGCCAGAAAACTATGAAAGGTGTGTACGCGTACGAAGAGGGCAGCCGCACTCCTGTTCCTGACCCTGAAGTGGAGCGGATCATCGAAGATTTCCGTAAAGAACAGGGTATTAGTTCACGTGAAATTACGGATCAGGAAATTCTTGAGCGCTGCATGTATGTGATGGTGAATGAGGCAGCTAAGATTCTGGAAGAGGGCGTAGCTGACCGCGCTCTGGATATAGATGCGGTCTGGATCTACGGCTATGGTTTTCCTGCTTACCGTGGTGGCCCGATGTTCTGGGCGGATCAGGTGGGTCTGGATCTGATTCTGGCGGCGGTTGAGAAGTACCATAGTGATGTTGGTGGTGAGCAGTGGAAACCTGCCAATTTGCTCAAGCAACTGGTTGCTGATGGAAAGAAATTCGGCGACTTGTAAGTCTGCTAACTACCTTTAACTGGCAGGCACCCTATTTTTATTTCGAGGTAAATTTTATGTCAGACGCCGTTATTGTTTCTACCGCACGTACCGCTCTTGGCAAGTCTTACCGGGGTGCTTTTAACAACACGCACAGTGTGGACCTTGCAGGGCATGTTATTAAACACGCAGTGGCACGTGCTGGTATCGATCCCGCTATTGTCGAGGACGTGATTCTTGGCGCCACTTTTCAAGAAGGTGCCCAGGGCAAAAACATCGCTCGTCTGGCCGCTATTCGTGCCGGTTTACCGGTAACGACCGCCGGGTTGTCGATCAACCGTTTTTGCAGCTCCGGTCTGCAATCTATTGCTATTGCTGCGCAGCGTGTCATTTTTGAAAAAGTACCGGTCATGGTTGCCGGCGGCGTGGAGTCGATCTCGATGGTGCAGAACGACAAGCTTAACAGCTTTCATGCGACCAACGAGTGGCTGATGAAGCACAAGCCTGAACTGTACATGTCGATGATCGAAACCGCGGACATCGTTGCCCAGCGCTACAACGTCAGCCGGGAGTCTCAGGACGAATACGCCCTGATCTCCCAGCAACGCACCGCCGCTGCCCAGGAAGCCGGGAAGTTCGACCAGGAAATTGTGCCGTTCGATGCCACCATGCTGGTCAAAAATAAAGAAACCGGTGACATCAGCCAGAAAGACGTCACTCTCACCCGCGATGAGTGCAATCGCCCTAACACCACGCTTGAAGGCCTGCGGGGCCTCAGCCCAGTGCGTGGCGACGGTCACTTTGTTACCGCCGGCAATGCCAGCCAGCTATCCGACGGTGCATCAGTGTGCACGGTGATGAACAGCACCTATGCCGAGAAACATAATATTGAGCCCATGGGCATCTTCCGTGGTTTCGCGGTAGCCGGATGTGAGCCGGATGAAATGGGTATTGGCCCGGTCTTTGCCATTCCGCGTCTGCTGGAGCGCAGCGGTTTGACCATGGATGATATCGATCTCTGGGAGCTGAACGAAGCCTTCGCCTCTCAGGTTGTGTACTGCCGTGATCGTTTAGGCATTCCGATGGAAAAACTGAATGTTAACGGTGGCTCAATTTCTATTGGTCATCCTTACGGTGTCACGGGTTCTCGCCTTGCCGGCCACGCTTTGATTGAAGGTAAACGTCGCGGCGCCAAATACGTTGTGGTGACCATGTGCATTGGTGGCGGCCAAGGGGCCGCAGGTTTGTTTGAAGTGGTTTGATCGCCAATAGCGCTCGGTGGCTAACCGTCAAAAATAACAAACATGGTGAGGGTGTCAAAACGTGCAGCAAAAGATCATCAATCCGCAGGACTTGGCGTTCCAGCTTTACGAGCTTCATAACGTCGAGAAGTTTTTAAGTTTTGATCGCTATTGCGATCACAGTCGGGAAACGCTTCAGTCCGCGCTTGATCTGGCATTGAAGGTTGCCGCAGAGGAATTTGCGCCCCATGCGCGCTTGGTGGACGAGGACGAGCCGCGCTTTGAAAACGGCCGTGTGACGATGCGTCCGGAAGTAAGAAAAGCGTTGGCTGTGTTGAGAGATACAGGCCTGATGGCGGCGGGTCAAGACTACGAGCTTGGTGGTATGCAGCTGCCTGCCGCCGTAGCACAGATGTGTGTGGGAATGCTTAAAGGCGCTAACGTTGGCACTCAGGGCTATGCCGGCCTGACCATTGCTGCAGCCAATCTTATAATGGTGCAGGGTTCGCAAGAACAAAAGGTCCGCTTTGCAGAGCCTATGATGGCTGGCCGGTTCTTCGGCACCATGTGCCTGACTGAGTCCCACGCGGGCTCCTCCCTGGGTGATCTGCGTACCCGCGCAGAACCTCAGGTGGATGGAACTTACCGTCTGTTCGGTAGCAAAATCTATATCTCCGGTGGCGATCACGAATTGAGCGAGAACATTATCCACATGGTGCTCGCTCGTCTGCCGGGTGCACCTCTGGGTGTTAAGGGCATTTCGCTATTTTTAGTGCCTAAAATCTTGGTTAATGAAGACGGCAGTCTTGGTGAGCGAAACGATGTGGCGCTGGCAGGTTTAATTCACAAGATGGGCTACCGGGGTACTACCTCTACTATGCTCAACTTTGGTGAAAAAGACGGTGCAGTCGGTTACCTGGTGGGCGAGGCTGACAAAGGCCTGGCGGCCATGTTCCATATGATGAACGAGGCGCGCATTGGTGTTGGTTTAGGCTCTGTCATGCTTGGCTATACCGGTTACCTGCACGCGCTGGAGTACGCCAGGGAGCGTCATCAGGGCCGGCCTGTCGGGGAAAAAAATCCGGGTACGCCGCAAGTGCCATTGATTCGCCATGGGGATATCCGCCGTATGCTGCTGGCACAAAAAGCGTATGTGGAAGGCGGGTTGGCTCTGTGCCTGCAGGGCGCGATGTGGGTGGATGAGAAGAAATTCGCCGCCAGCGAAGATCAGCGCAATCTGGCAGCAGGACTGCTCGATTTACTGACTCCGGTAATCAAATCCTGGCCTTCGCGCTATTGCCTTGAAGCCAACAGCTTGGCGATTCAAGTACACGGCGGCTATGGCTACACCCGGGAATACCCGGTGGAACAGTTCTACCGGGATAACCGGCTTAATGCTATTCACGAAGGGACTCACGGCATTCAGGGCATTGACCTGCTAAACCGGAAAGTGTCCGTGGCGGGAGGCCGGTTTTATCAGGAGCTGATGGGGCGCATTGAGGCAACCATTGGTGATGCCAGGCAGGAGTCGCGGCTTGTAGAATCTGCTGGTCGTCTTGAACAGGCGATGAAGGCCATTAAGGAAGCTACAGACGTTATCAATCACGAGAAAACCGAGGGCAGCAAAGAGAAAGCGTTGGCGAATGCTACGCTTTATCTTGATGCTTTTGGCCAGGTTGTGGTTGGTTGGTTGTGGCTTCGCCAAGCCCTTAAAGCAATAGCAGGGCTGGCTGGCAAAGGCGAACAGACGCAGGCATTTTACCAAGGCAAGATCAAAGCCTGCGAATACTTTGCCCGATATGAGTTATCCGGCGTGTTGAGCACTGCGGAACTGCTGAAAGCCGTCGATTCTACCGCTCTGGAGATTCTTGAAGATCAGTTTTAGAAACCCGGAAGCGAGTACCGACAATGGACAAAAAATCAAAAGCCTTGGTCTGATGATCACAATAACGCGAAAAATAATTGGCGAACTGGGCATTAGGCTGACGTTTAAATCCATTCTAATGATAAAAGAAGAAACCCGTTATGAAGACCAGAATTACTGAACTGTTTGGTATTCGTCACCCCATTATTCAGGGTGGCATGCACCACGTGGGCTACGCTGAGCTGGCTGCGGCTGTTTCTAACGCAGGTGGTTTGGGCATCATTACAGCGCTGACACAGCCGACACCGGAAGATCTTGCGCGGGAAATTGCGCGCTGCCATCAAATGACCGATAGGCCGTTTGGGGTGAACCTGACTTTTTTACCCTCCTTTAATGCACCCCCTTACCCGGAATATATTGATGCGATTGTTCAAGGCGGTGTAAAAGCAGTTGAAACAGCAGGGCGCAGCCCGGAACAGTACATGCCCCAGTTTAAGGCGGCCGGGATTAAGGTCATTCACAAGTGCACTTCTGTGCGGCATTCACTGAAAGCGGAAAAAATTGGCTGTGATGCTGTCAGTGTCGATGGTTTTGAATGCGGCGGGCATCCGGGCGAAGACGATATACCGAATTTTATTCTGCTGCCCCGAGCAGCTGACGAACTGACAATTCCGTTCGTCGCGTCAGGTGGCATGGCCGATGGCCGAAGTCTTGTAGCTGCCATGGCGCTGGGGGCTGAAGGCATGAACATGGGCACCCGTTTTCTAGCGACCAAAGAAGCGCCTGTTCACGATAACGTTAAACGCGCGATTGTTAAGGCCGACGAACTTCAGACCCGCCTGATTATGCGTAATCTGCGCAATACGGAAAGGGTCATGAACAACGCTGCTGTTCAGGAAATTGAGAGAATTGAAAAAGAAAAAGGTGAGTCTGAAAGCATCGATGATATCCGTCATTTGGTGACCGGAGCCAAAGGTCGCCTGGTTCTTCAGGAAGGCAAGATGGACGAAGCGGCCTGGAGCTGCGGCATGGTAGCAGGATTGATTCACGACATTCCCACCTGTGATGAGCTTATCCAGCGCATTATGTCCGAGACCGAGTTCATTGTACGTGAGCGCCTGGCCCAGTTTTTGAACGGCTAACGCCTCTAAGGATTCTTGATATAAGCATCCTTGCGCAGGTAAAACCACCAGTTCACCACCAAACACAGGGCATAGAACACCGCGAAGCCGTACATGGCGTGCTCTGGGGTGCCAGCCTGAATCTGCTGGCCCAATAGTTTGGGTGCAATGAAGGCGCCGTAGGCGGCGATCGCGCTGGTCCAGCCTAGTACCGGGCCTTTCTGCTGCTGGTCGAAGATATAACCAATACTGCGGAAGGTTGAACCGTTGCCGATGCCGCTGGCTGCAAAAATCACAATGAACAGAATCATGAAAACCAGAAACAGGCTGTTGGGGTCGGTGGAGTTGTAAGCCAGCATCATCACGTAGCCGGTGGCGATCGACGCGAATACCATAATCACCGAGATAATCTGGGTGACGATGGAACCCCCCACTTTGTCGGAAATCCAGCCGCCCACCGGGCGAATCAGGGCTCCGACCAAGGGGCCAATCCAGGACCAGGTCAGTGCACTCGGCGCATTCGGGTTCACCACGCGGGTGACGGTGCCATCCGCGGCCACATCCATCATATTGCCGAAGATGACGCTGATAGACAGAGGCAGCGCAGCCGAGAAACCAATAAAGGTACCGAAAGTCAGAATGTACAGAACGGTCATCGACCAGGTGTGTTTGTTGTTGAAGATCGAAAACTGATTCTTGATGTTGGGCTTGATGTCGCCGGGAATTAAGCGCAGCAATACAACGGTCAGCACGATGGTCAACGGCAGCGCCAGCCACATGTTCATTACGGTTAAGGCCCACACACCCACAACAGAGGTGGCCAAGCCTACGCCGTACAGACCCAGGATTTTGCTGAAAGCTGAAGTCGGCGAGCCCGGGTTCGGAGTAACCACTTTCAGGTTGTTCATGCCGAACCAGCCTAAAAAGGCCAGCGGAATCAAAAATACCAACCAGATAAAACCGGCGTTCTGGATCCAGGTGTCGGTTCCCGCTTCAATGCGGCCAATTAGAGTGCCGCTGGGAGCCTGGAGCGCCAAGGGGCCGCCAGCCAGCGCACCGAACACACCCACGGTCATGACCAGCGGGATCACCACCTGCATGGTGGTCACACCAAAGTTGCCCAGCCCGGCGTTCATGCCCAGCCCATAGCCTTGTTTGCTTTTGGGATAAAAGGTACTGATGTTACTCATCGAGCAGGCAA
>Ga0314855_100004_pt1 | contig 82432 bp, 92 predicted proteins | sample 2018CB1WmetaG_FD_203636 | JGI IMG/M metagenome (GOLD analysis project Ga0314855, IMG submission 203636) | Cryopeg brine viral communities from Beaufort Sea near Barrow, Alaska, United States - 2018 CB1W | ecosystem: Environmental > Aquatic > Marine > Coastal | place: USA: Alaska | collected... | reverse complement strand
GGCTAATAGTAAAAAACCCCCAACCTTTAATCAAAGTTTGGGGTACCCCCCATCTAATTTAAAGTATGAAAAAAGAGAGTCCGTCTTGGACTGTCCTTGCAATCCCTTAAACATATACATGATGGGAACTATTGAAACCAAAGCAGCTATCGCTGCACAGATCGCGAAGCTTAATGCTTCTCAAAATGTCCAACAAGCTAAATCTTGGTGGTCATCACTCACGCCGGCGCAGAAGGCGCTGGCCCTTGCTATCATCGCTGGCTCTGCTGTTGCAGCAGCCACGTACTTCGGCACCGTCGGTGCCGCCTCAGCCGTTGTTGTCAACGGCGTTGCCACACCTGGCGCAGCCATTACTACTGCTCAGGCCTTCTGGACTGCTGTTGTTGCAGGCTCCCTTGCTGGCGGTCTCGCCGGCTACCTGGCTTACAGCCACTACTCCACTGCGGATGCAGATGTGATCGCTCCTGAATTTAACCTCAACGACTAAATTATGGCAGCTATCCACTCCTTCCGCACCACGTTCAACAAGAACGGGAACATCACGATCTCCTTCTACGAAGGTACCAAGCGACGTGACATCAAGCTTGTCAAAGGCACAGCCGCTGAATTCCACTTCAGCCAAATGTTTCGTACCCACGAGCATTCTGGCGATGAGGTGGCAACCAAGGCAGCCCTCAAATACATCCGAAAGGACTACATCTTCAAGAAGCATCCGAACAACGATTCGGTCTTCTACCCAACAGCTAAATCATCCGCTGTTAAAGTATGAAAACAGCCTCCAAATGTCCAACAACACCCTCTGGGAACCCCAGTGTTTACGTTGCTCAAATGTTAAAATTTGACCGAAAACCCTCTGGGAACCCCAGTGTTTACGTTGGCAAAAGGTATCAAATCTTGATACCCCAACCAGCTGGCAGCCCAGTATCTTCGTTTCAAAAGGTATCAAGTCTTGATACCCCAAATCGGAGCGCAGCCCCCGTAAACCCTCAAAAACACGTTTTTTGAAGGCCACATGTACTACTGCTACCTATTGCTACTGCTTACTGCTGCCTATTCTGTGGTTACAGATGGCAAACATCTACCACTATCTGTGGTACTGATTGGTGTGCTATCTGTGGGTCTTAAGGCTACCTATTGTTATGTACTGTTGTACATACTGTGGGTCTTGTGGGATAACTCTGTACAGACTGGTGTTTCCAGCACGATATTAAACATACTGCTATGCTGTTTGTTGTACTGTTGCTGTGCATTCGGCATCATTTAAGTTGATTTCAACTAGATGTTTAAAGATGTGTTTATGCTCTCCCTTTAGGGGTCGAGCAACACACGAGCTGTTTGTTATTCTATATCTGGCTAATGCTGTACATACTGTGTAGCATACTGCGGGGTATAGAAAAATTAAAGTATGGAAAAGGCTATGGCTCGAATGAGCGTAACATACTGTGAGGTATGCATAGCTACTAACGCATCGCTGATGCTGCAAGCTTCTAAAGATAACACCCTTGAAGCCCAAGGTTAGGGATTGACTATTATGGCAAGACCACGTATTGACCGTAAAACCGGACTACCAGTTCGGAACAGTATGTATCGACGTATGAACGAGATGCGTACTGCACTAGGTAAGACTCTTACCAAACAAGCTGCGAACCACGAAGAGCGTATGAGCAACATACAATCTATGTGGAACCAGCACTGTATTATTAACCAATTAAACTCATAACTATGGAAGCTTTAAGACTTCAGGAGGCAATGCCTCAAATGGACAGTGAACGTATCGTACACGTTCTTACAATGCCTAAGCGCAAGCGTGGCACTACTCCTAAATGCGTTCATAGAGAACGTCATATCATTCGGGGTGATGGCTTTGTCCTTGACAATACGGCCATTAAGAGCACCAATGCTAAATACCTTACCAACTCGTGTGTCTGGGGAGCTATCTCCGGACACCTTGCCTTTGGCAATGAATTGAAGGAAACGCTATGGACCGCTTACGGGCCTATGAGTGACCGTTACCTCGACCTGGAAACCAGGAAGAAATACTTCTACAAGCAGTACAAGACTGCGGTGGAAGTATACAGAAAAGCCCTGGCATAATGCCAAGGCTCTCTGAGATTAATATGCGCAGCTTAGTTTGGAATTGGACATTCGTGTGACCCACTAATGGTTTACCTCACATATCTCTCAAAACAAATGTACTACTATTTATGGATAATATGCAAAACCTTGCATTATTTCCTCTTGAAAGGATTAGGCACGTTATTGCCATAATCCGGACCAACAGCAAAATTCTTCATCAATAGCTGGTATTGTTTGAATCGTGTATGGTTCACCATATCGTGTCTAACATAAAAAGCTTTGCCGTGCAATACAATGAAGCCACTATCTTCAAGCTCTTTTCGAGCTCTGTAAAAGTTAGGCTTTGCTATAAACTCAAAATCCTTATAACTATATTCAACGAAGTAATCAGTAGCATCGACCACAGTACGTGGCGTAAGCTTGATCATTCGTTCCAATACCTCAGCAGCTTTAGAAGATAACTTACTAAGGGTTATAAAATCAGATAAATATATACTGACTTTAATACCTCTTTGTTGTTTCTCGTTAAATAATACTTGTTTGATCATGTCATTACGGGTCATATTCAAGAATGTTTTTAAATGTCCAATGGCACAAACATACGAACATTTTATAAAAGGTATCAAGATTTGATACCTTTTTATTTATTAATCCGGTTATTCCGCACAACAATGCTAACGCAGTGGGATAGCCACAATTCAATACCTATGGAAACTACAGTTTCAACTCCGGTAATCGCGCTTAATGATGTAATCACTAACGCTCAAATGGCAGCAATGCCTAAATCACAAACAGAAGCGAGCATGAAAATCCGCTTCAAGATCACCTCTGTCCGTGCGGTCATAGACCAAGCAACGGACAAGGTCACCCACCACGAATGCAATGTCGTGTTCGGCTTTCAATTCCCTGGTCAACCAGAGAAGGCCGTATTCCACAGAGGTGTAAAAATAAGCAGGTTGCTCAACTGGAACCTGCGCAAGAATATGCATCCCAATTGTATGTATGCCGTGGGAACCACGTATCAGTCGCTGAACCTCAGCCCTGATACCAAGGCCAATCCCATACAAGCCATTCAATGGGTGGACAAAGCAACTGGTGAACTAAAGTTCTACCTTGCGTGCGTATTCGAGAACAATCAGAAGGTACCACGTACCGCCCCTGATGGTTCTACCTACTACGAATGGATCGACAGCAAACGTAGCAAGTCTACGTACAGAAGATGGAGACCTATCCGTAACACAAACACTAAAAAACAATAACTATGGTTATCATCTCTAACGGTTTCAACCGATACCAAGTCTATATGGACTCTATGAAGACCGGCAATGTTATCATTGTCGGTATCTCTGGTACGGACAAGGGCAATGCCTTTGTCAATACCCCAGAGTTATACCACAAGTGGAAGCACGCTTGCCACTACAAAGAAGTGGAAGCGCTCTCATCTGTATAGTTAAAGTATGAATAAGGGTTGTAATAATCATATTCAATTACAGCCCCTCTCTTGCACGTTCTCCCTCCCAGACATATAAATATATACTGGAAGTGGGAACGTTCTTTTTTGCCCTTCCGCTGTTAAGCCAGTGGCAGAACAATCACTAATCTGTTACCAACAGTCACGTGGACTCTAAGCACCATTATTATTATGAAAATTCAAACTTCCATCTCGAATCAACAAGTATCATTCAATTACGCAGGGATTACTATCGCTGTCAATCCTAACGAAGTGTTGGAGAGCATTGATACATTGCGAGCCTTTATTGAAGATGTAATTCCAGCAAGGCTCACCAAGGACATAGATACTACCGAGTTGTTTGACAACCTGGACAAGTACCTACCCTTGATTAACAAGGCACGTCAGGTTCTTGCTATCAAGGGCGAAGCCACCTCAACGATCACCATTTCTAAGACGGGTAAGATTTACCTGTCGTGCAATGCGCAGGATATGGCACTGGACATTCATTTGCTAATGGATATCATCGCAGACATCAAAGACCTCATCGAGGGAGATGCCAAAGAAGAAGCTAAAGCTAAACCATCCCTATCGGATTCCGACAAGAAGTATGAGGACTACCTGACCAACATCGCCAATGGAAACTTTGATGCCAATACAATATCTGATGAGGCAGATATCCTAAACCGTAAGGAAGCATCCGTTATAAACGGTGTCAAATACAACGAAGAGGAAACAGAATAAATAAACCATCAATCCCCACAAGATGAAAACCTCAACTAAAGTTGCACGCATCCTCGTGATCGTGACAATACTCTTACTGGTAACTACAATGCTGTACACACAGGACTTGTCCTATTTCTACCAAAGGTAACACATCAAATAAAACCTTACCAATGCATACATACAAGGCAATGGTATCATTTAATATTAATCTTTAATAATTAACATTATGAAATTCTTCACCAAGAAAACAGGCCAACCCAAGTTCAAAGAAGCTAAGGCGAAATGGAACTTGAAAGACAAACTGTCCAATGCCACGGTAAAAGCTACCAGCTTTGTACTGGGCGACACGCACTTCATCGTGCAGTCCATCGCAGATGGTGTAGCCCGTACCGAGGCATCCATCCTCCATCCCCTTACCGGGGAAGGCAAACCCGAGATTATAAAAGCTCGTGTCAAAGCCACGGAGATGAAACAACAATTCATCAAGCAACAGATCGATACTATGGCTGAACAGTTCAACCGTATCATCGGAGTTGTCGAGGATGATATTATTAACGATGTAAACCCAGAAGCATGATGACCCACAAACAAGGACTTGTTATGTTCATCCTGATCATGGTAGCAGCATTCATAGTAGGCGGCTTTATACAAGTCGCCGCTTTCTTTGGTGCTATCACACTACTAGGACTCGTCGTGGTAGTGGAATCCATAGCACCATTGAAATGGATGCTACAAAGAACCTCCAAGGTCGTAGATGTAATCATACTTGGTGCAACCATCATTGCTACTGCAAACCTCGGGTTAAATATAACCGCGGCACTTACAGTGGCAGGGATAGGATATACCCTGATATATGCTCCGTACATACGGAACCAGCGTGCTGTTAAGAAATCACAGCCAAAGCCCATCGGGAACACAATCAGTAAATACAAGAAGTAATTATGGATGCTAAACAAATCAAAAAGCTAAAACAGAAATTTATTTCTGAATTAAAGCAATGTCAAGTAGAACATGGTGATGTAGAATCAGATCATGCAACAGCTGATCTTATTCTTGTAGAACTACTTAATACCCTTGGCTTCGAGGATGTAACCGCAGAATGGGAAAAGGTGGAAAAGTGGTATGCTTAAACAAATAAAAAGAGGCAACAGCCTTAGGTATAGCACTACCTTCATCGCCTGGTGCCTCTTTCTTTTTGCTACAATTCCCCCAGAATGTAGACTTCATTACGGCAAATATACACTAAGTTGCTGGTAATCAAATGTTAGCATTGATATAATTAAAGTTAAATAAATATTAATATCTTTGAATATGTTATAACAATTTAAAACCATAACCCATGGGAGAAATGCTAAGAAAGGATTACGGTAGCAATGCTATCGTACCAGTCAACAACGAAGTCGTGAAACAGGTGAACAACCTCAACACGCCCTTCTCGATTCAACAACTCGGAGCCGAACGCTCCGGACACTACATCCCTTCGGACGAAATCAGTTTCGCCACGATCGTTCCCAATACCCGTGTATTGGTGGGCAACCAGGAAGGACTTGTAAAGTCCACGGCCTTTACCGGAGGAACGGCAGAGGTAGCAAGCCTGCTGGTAACAGCTGCAGCTACTGCTACAGAAAACGTAACTGTAACATTAGGTGGTGTCTCCACCAATGTTGCTGTTATAGCAGCTGATACAGCTATTGCTGTAGCAGACAAAATAAGGGCTGCATCCTTTCCAGGATGGACTACCGGAGGAACCGTAGGAACAGCCACGGTTACTTTTACTGCTACTAAAGTGGGAGTAAAAACCGATGCTATTTATGCAGCGGGAACTACAGGATCTGCTGGAACAATGTCAACCAGTACCCAAGGAGTAGATGGTACCCTTACCACTGTTACCCTTGCATTTATGCAAGATGGTGACGAGGAATTGGAAACACTTACTGTTGCGGAACTGAAAGCTTCCGGAACCTACTTCTTCGTGAAGAACACTTACTAAGCTAAGTCGAACATTAATCTAAAAGGGAGCCACATCGGTTCCCTTTTTTTATACCCTAAAATTATGCAGAAACAATTATCACGAGACGAGGTCAAGCTCCTTGAACTCTATTCCGAAAACAATACCTATGAAGAGATCCAACTCCACATCAACCGGTTCTCCAATAATGACTATTCAGGCAAGCAACTGAACTATGCAATGAGCGAGCTCCGCAAGAAGCTACGTCACAACACACAGTTTGCGATGGGCTATCAGCACGCCGTTCAAAGTATGGGATTGGGAGAAGGCTCTATTATGGAAGTACATTATCAGAACAAAGGCATCAATATAGGAATTGTCCTTGCTACTGTATTCTGGCTCGCATTCATAGCGATACTCTATTCATTAACCCTTTAAGACCACACATTAAGATGGTAAAACTAAATAAAGAATTTTTAGTGTTCCGCAAGAGCGAGAACACCAACTCATTTGGCTTATTCCAAATGTATCTGATGGCAGAAGATGGCGAGGCTTACACAAGCTGCGCCAATTCACTTAACGCAAAGCAAGTTGGAGAAATGGTTATACAGACTATAGAATTCAATTATGAGACGGGTGAGAGAGGACCTAAATATTTTATCGGTCACGAGCTTACAGAATCATTAAGCAGGGCTACACAGGATGTGGTAAAAGAAGTATTCAAACTCAAAAAAGATTAGTTATGAAATATACTTTAGCAGAAATAAATATCATTACCACCAATATGGAAAAATATGGTGGCAGTTTCGCTTCCGCACTGGCAATCGCTATGCAGAAAGCAGACCAAAACAATTTAAGAACAATCGTAAATGCTTTTCCAGATATAATGGAAGAGTATTTAAACTTTGGAAAGTAATGACTAAAGGAGAATTAATGAAGCTTATCTACACACCAGACGAGCTTTGCAATATAGACTCCGCAATCCCACAGGAAATCTATAGTGAGCCTGGATTCAATAGCTGGGAACACATAATGAACTATAACGATAGTGTATTTGGGAAGCTTCAAAATATGACGGAGATAGCCAAGCAACGCGATATAATACTACCAGTGTAAAATATAATTCACTAATAAGTAAAATGTTTCATAAAAAGATTTTACTTTAGCACCGTCGGTTAGTTTGATTCAGTCTTTTTTATAAGGTTCGTAATACCAGTGTAAAAAACATACATAGTAGCGAACTCCTCTCCTTATAAAACGGACGTAAACAACTGACATTCTTTTCGCTAAAAGAGGAGTTCAATGCTACGTGGTGTTTTTGTCGGTTGGACCAAATCTCTCAAACCTTATATTGTATCTTGAAACTGAAGTATTGATTAGGTTTAAAACAGGATACTAATACAGTCAAACGCTCTGGACTAAATCTTGGCAATGTGTAAGCTCACAACCAAGTCAACTGCATACTGATAATAATGTCCCCTCCTTGCAAGAGTATAGAGTAGTAGCTAAGAGAAGCTTCCCCCACTAAAGCTTCTGAAGCAACTGTAACAACAGGTATGCAATGGATAGAGCTATATCTATTGTTCAAATTCTAACTAAATTTTAAAAAGTTATGAGAACCAAAGATAAAGCGATCATAGGTCGCGACAGGAACGGACAGTGGCACGGAGAAACCCTGACCACCGTCAACGGACAGGACTACGAAATCGCTACCTACAAGCGTAACGATGGCACCCTACAATCAAGGGCAACACCTGTGGCAATCAACAACGGTGGAGGGATCTCGTTTTCTTCCACCGATATCTTCAACAAGCAGATACACCTGATCTCGGAGAAGCAATCCCGGGTTTCCGAGAAAGTCATCACCGAACAACATACAAGAGCGGTGATTCTCTTCGATGAGAAAGTAAAGCTTGGAGAGATACAACCGGAGGAAAAACCCGTTCCCGTTATCGGAACCATTCTCTTCGGGGATTCCCAAACACAAAGCAAGGGCTCACGTGGGAACTTCAATATCGTTTACAAAATAGAAGTAACCGATTACGGAACCAATTACCTGACCGTAGAGCCTACCACACTGACCTTAGAATCTCACACCTATGTGAAGCACATAAACGACAAGTTCGGAATAGGCACTTACTTCGACCTCGACTATAAGTTCGAGGGGGATGAAGCTACCCTTTCAGACATCGTGATGGATGCCGTACAGAAGCAAGCCAAAGACCGTGAAGAGAAACAGAATGAACAGATGATCGTCGAGCTACAACGCTCCGAGGACATTGCCGAGGGCAAGGAACTGGTGGAAGTACCCCCAGGTGCAAAGACCATCATCGTGGCCAAGCACTATCGCAATACCAGCGACTATATGACCGACTACTACAGCACCACTGTAGAAGAAGTCGTGTACCTCGCGTGGAGCAACCACGACAAGAACAATATGGCAGAGCTAAAAGCAGCAGCCAAAAGGTTCGAAGCTACCAAGGACTTCCCGGACAGCGATGAGTTCACGAAGAACACCAACTATGCCAGTTACCAACTACCTACCTACTTCTTCGGTACAGATAGCTGGTCGGGATGGAAAGTCACCAAGGAGAAGTACGACAAGATCACCGACAAGAAAACGATGGAAGATATCTACATCGCCGCGGCACAGGGAAGGTACCTCGCCAATGATGCCGTAGCATCTGAACCCGAAACGGAACAAGTCGTTACGGACACCATAGGAGATGTACAGATCATCGACTACAGTGAAAAGGCAATCGCTGTTATCGGAGATACCAAACCGATCAAAGACCAATTAAAAGCTTTGGGCGGTAGGTTCAACTTCCGATTGAAATGCGGGGCCGGATGGATCTTCGCTAAGACCAAGACCGATGAGGTCAAAGAATTACTAAATAAATAATTCTCGATGGTAACTATTTTTTATTTAATTTAACACTTTGTTTAACTAAACCCGATTACTATGAAAACATTTATTTTCATTTTGATGGCTTTATTCTTCATTCCCGCAATGACATCGGCAACGGTGTCAGACGACGATGTTGGAGATAAAGTCCAGCTTGTAGACCAGGCTGATCTACAATTACAGGTGGAAACCTTGGTGAGCTTTAATGCCACTCAAATATTCAACGTGGATTTGGAACAACCATTCCACAGCTTCTCTGCCAATGAGAAGGATGATGCTTTAGTTTTAGAAACCTCCGAATACATCGAAATACTTATCGATCCAGGTAGAAACTATAATGCATCGAATAACCTCTACAACTCTAAAAGATTCAATCTTATCGCAGGTGCCTTAGGAATACTTCCAGATAGGTACATATAGATAAAGTTTGTTCTTAATTATAAAAGCCTGGTATATTACCAGGCTTTTTCTATTTTAATAAATCAGTCCTGATGAAAACAGTACAGGAAGTACAAGACAAAATCAATTCATTACAGGAAGAAATCAAGGCCCTCGAAAATAAAACCAAAGAGGGCTTTGGCTTTCCCTATGACTATGTGATTCATACGAATAAAATAAAAGTTCGTAAGGCACTGGTCGTGGGATTGAAATGGACACTAAAAGACGACAACGATGGTAAATAAAAAAGATATTACAGATCGGAACTTCACTGATATAATAGACTACTATGAGCATATTCTAAACAGTGATATCAATGGTCAAACAAAACAAGCTAAGAGCTTGTATCAGAAAATGAGTGTAAAGCAGAAAGAAGAATTCAGGGATTACTATGAACACAGGTTCTATGATTCGGATTCTGCTTCAATCACTGCAACAATTAAAAGGCTGAACAATGGATGAAGTATTTATTTGTTACAAGACCGACACGCATCATTCCTATGCGAGCAGGGATATCATAGGTATCGGTACTACCCGAAGCAATGCCGTTAAGCTATGCAAACAACAAGCCCTAAAGGAAGGAGAAGGACTCTCACGTTACAGTGTTGATTTCCTTTGGGATAAATTACAAACCCAAGACTATGAGGGTGAAGGAGAATTTGTGATAGAACTTGTCGATGTTAACGTCATTCTCTAATTAAAATGACTAATATTGTCAAGAAAGAACAACTTATGCTGACACTCGATTATACAGAGCAACAACAGGTACGATTAGGCAACCTCGAAGACATACAAGAGAGCTTGCCGAAGCTGTACCCGGAACAGCAAGAAGATGTTCAACAGGCAGAAATACGATTCAGGGTTGGCAAAGGGTATATGTTTACCAACGGTACGGGGACCGGAAAAACTTTCGTTTCCCTAGGTATTATGAAACGCTTTGCATTGCAAGGCAAGAAAAACATACTCGTAGTCGTGCCTACCGAAGCCAAGTGCAAGGACTGGATGATGGAAGCGGAACATTTACAGCTGGTGATCAGACCCCTTAGGGATATAAGAGATAAGGGAAATGACATCGTTGTAACTACATATGCGAACTTCTACCAGAACGATGCACTGGAAGACAGGGATTGGGATCTTATCGTTTACGATGAGTGCCACTACCTAAACCAGAATGCCAAAGGAGATGATACCGTCTATCTTGAAAAACACAGGCGTGTAGCAAACCTCCCCTCGGCAGCTAAAGAAAAGATACTCGATCGCTACAGGCAAAGACCTGTACCGGAAGAGTTCCCTACCTATGACGAATGGAGAGGCTCCCTTGAAGCCTGGAAATTCCAGATCAAGTCTTCATCACTGATGATGGCAGACCAGACCAAGGTGGTATTCCTATCAGCTACACCCTTTGCATATCACAAGTCTTTGTTCTATGCCGATGGGTGCCTGTTCGATATCAACGAAACCTTGGAGGAACGGGATTACTCCGGAGGCTACAACGTCGCTACTGGGTGGAACCAATTCTTTGCACAAACCTTCGGGTATCGGATGCGCTACAATAAGTTGACCATACCGGAGGTAGGTGTCGACCAGGACTTACTGGAACGTGAGTTCTTCGAGAAGTACCGTGAGCTTGGGGTCATGTCCACAAGGGTACTTAAACTGAACTTCGATTACTCACGTCATTTTGTAAAGGTGAACAATGAGTTCGGGGATTTCATAGACCGTGGTATTTCTATGTGGCACGATTCCGATATCAAAGACAAGTACAAGGATCTGGCCGAGGTAATCAGCAAGAAATACAACTACCTCTATGTGAACCAGCTTCTGGAATGCATCAAGGTGCAGGAGATTATCCCACGCATCCGTGAACACCTGAAGCTTGGTCGCAAGGTGGTTGTGTTCCACAGCTATAACCATACGGTAATGACACACCCGTTCCACTTTGAAGTGGAGAAACTGGTCACCGCAGACACGGTGTGGATGAGTAGATTCATTCAACAGGATATCGATAAGTGGAGTGCTGATCATCCGGAGTTCGTCAACCTGGACTTGTCCAAATTGCTGAACGTGCGCGAAGCCCTTGGGCAAGCGTTCCCGGGAGCGGTGGAATTCAACGGTACTGTTTCTAAAAAGAACAGACAGAAGAACCGTGACGATTTCAACAAGCCGAAGTCTGGTGTGAACCTCATCATTGTCCAATCCAAGGCGGGGAGAGAGGGTATATCCCTTCACGATACGCAAGGCACCCGACAGCGGGTACTGATCAACCTGGCGCTTCCTGTGGCTCCCACAGAAGCAATACAGAGCGAGGGGAGGATCTACCGTGATGGGGTAAAGAGCGATGCTATCTATGAGTATGCCACGCTCCACACCAATTTTGAGAAGATCGCCTTTGCCGAGAAGATTGCTTCAAGGGCAAAGACCGCAGAGAACCTCGCTATGGGCAACCTTGCAAGGGATCTGGAAACATCGTTCAAGGAAGGCTACATCGCTGCCGATAACCACCAACCATATTTAGGTCAGGGTATAGGCGGCAAGGAAGCTGACCGGGTAATGCAGGGAATGTCTGAATTCCAAAAGGCGAAGACTTATTACTTCTCCCGAGGAAAGAAGACCTCCCAAAACAAGAGCTTTGAGGGAACAGATTATTTCGCTACCCCAGAACCTCTTGGATTTAAAATGGTGGAGTGGCTTAACCCACAACCAGAAGAAGGTGGTTTAGAACCTTCATCGGGACACGGGGCAATCTCCCGGTACTTCCCTAAGTTCTGTGCCAATGTAATGGTGGAACCGAGTATGAACCTCTATGCAGAAATGGCACTGGTATCATCAGGAAGAACGGAGAACTGTCAGTTCGAGGATTTTAAAATCCACAACAAGTTCGACTTTATCGCAATGAACCCTCCCTTTGGGAGTGGTGGAAAGACTGCCGCTGAACACATACAAAAAGCGGTGGTCAACCACTTCAGGTCGTTCCGTCAATCGGGAAGCCTTGGAGGAAGGTTGTTAGCGATCATTCCTATAGGGAGTTCTATGGATAAGCGATTGGAGATCCTATTGGAATCCAAAGCTTTCCAGAAGGTCAATTTCACAGGAGAGATATTGCTCCCTGAGGTAACCTTCAAACGGGCCGGTACAGGTACGAGGTGTCGAATTATAAGAATCGAACACATCAATACCGATAACGCCGACCGTTTTCAACGCATTGATTTAACCTATTGTTCTGATATCGGGGAGTTCTTCGATGCTATTGAGCATTTGAATTTTTAAAGTATGAGAGATAGAATCTTTCTCGTTAAAGGAGAGCAGGTTGCTATTATCAAATCGAACCCACATACATACAACGTGCGGTTCGTGAAGTCGGGTAAATTTATGGAGGTCTACAAACATTTTGTGATCTCCTGGTACCCTGACAAAAGCAAGCGCAAGCCTTTGCCTGCTACAAAACCAAAAACCAATAATCAATCCAGCCTTGACCTTTAAGGCTTAAAACAATTCTATTATGAGTGCAATGACAAAAGACCAGTATTTGGATAAACTGCGTTGGGACAAATCCCAATACCAGGTAATGACCAAAGATGAATGTGACGGACTAAAAGACAAGCCGGGCGCAGTCAACCATATGTATAAGATATCCGAGCCTTCGGGCAAGGAAGCCTTTGGAAAGGATGCCTTTGTGGTGAACATCAAGTTCGCTGACAAGTTCTTGAACGAAGAAATGGAAGTCGCTGAGGTTGCAGATACTATGCCACCACCACCAACGGTGCCTGACAACATACCACCACCCCCACCGATCAAGACCTTCTCTGCACCTACCAAACCTGTAGAGCCCAGAGATAAAGAAGGCTTTACCGCACAGGAAGCCTTGGATAAAGACAAGGCTATCCACAAAGAACTCGATGAGGCATTCGCCGAGGAAGAAGTCGATGAGGCTTTGGAGGAAATCAAGGAAATCGCCAAGGCTTCTCCCAATGTGATTATCGCTACCATTCCTAAAGACGAGGAAGAGGAAGAAGCCGAATGGCCTGCTTTTGTAAAGAGCCGTGCAGGAAACCTGATAGCCACCGCTAAATGGAAAGCTATCGGTGGGGATATCATCCGTCACGAAAGTGGGAAGACCTTGCATTACCAGGATCTGGACGATATGGACAATGATACCTACACAGATGCCCTGAAAGAGGCACAAGGCACCAAGACGGCACTTCCTACCGCAGAGGTAATAAAAGCACAACAGGAAAGAGCCAAAGCCGACAGGGAGAAGGTATTGAATGACCTTGGCCTTAAACGTATCGCGATACTGGTCAAGAACGGATGTGAGGAACACCTTGACTCCGAAGGAACCCTTGCCGGAATCGATTGCCCTGATGGGGAAGCTTACGGCATAGAACGTATCGGTAAGATGGACAATGAAGAATGGATGCCAATGACCGTGAAGTACAGCGCCAAGAAAGTTGCGGATATGCACCTTGCCAAAGCCGAAGCCGAGATGAAAGCCAAGGCGACCGTTGCCCCTGATAAGGACAGCACCTCTACTGTGGACGCCTATGAATCTTCCAAGGCAAGACGACAAGCACTGTATGCCCTTGGATGGAAAGACGATCCCAAATACAAAAAGTATGTTGCTGGTCCTGATGGTCAAGGCTTCACGTATGATGAAATCCTGAATATGCCAGAGGCAGGGTTTAAGAAGCTGATTGCAATTCCTGTAGCTAAGGAAGTCGAAGTTCCTAAAGCTGAAATCGAAAAAGTCGATATGAAAGCTATCAAGAATTTGGAAGTTAAAGCTGAAAAAGTTCTTGAAGAACTTGAAACAGAAGCTGCTGCCAAGAAAGCCAAGGCAGAACACGATGCTGCTCTTGAAGCGAAGATGGACGCTTTGGATGAACCAGATGATGAAGCTCCCGTGGAAGAATGGGAAGAGAACCCGATCGCAGTTGAAGAAGAACCAGTTGTTTCCAAAAAGGAAATAGCTGAAAAGCCAGGTGATCTACCTGATGATCTGGATGCCGGATATAATACTAAGGAAGAAGTTAAAGAAACCCTTGCTCAGGAATTATTGAAATCCCGGGATGAAATCGCCTTTGCAGTAATGTTACAGCTGGTGTCGCCTTCTTCCAAGAAGGGTGCCGAATCCATAGCGAAGTTCGCCTATGACCTTGCAGATGCAATGTTAACTCAAAAACTAAAGTAGATGAAAACATCTGAAGTATTTAAAAGATCCATCCAGCAATACCTCGACGGTGTTGCTGGTGTTAACAGCGTATTCGCTGAGAAGCTGAAGAACCCCAAGAAGAACATCGACGATTGCCTGACCTACATATTGAATCAGGTAAAGAAATCGGGGATGAACGGAATGGAGGACAGCGAAGTGTATGGTATGGCCATGCACTACTACGATGAAGAAGACATCAAAGTAGGCAGTCCTGTAAACGCTCAGGTCATAGTTAACCACGAGGTGAAGCTCACCCCGGAAGAGATAGTGGAGTTGAAGGAGAAAGCCCGGGAGAAGGTCATTGCCGATGAAGTGGCACGGATTAAAAAGAAACCGGCCAAGACAGAAACCAAAAAGAACTCCGGTGATTCTGCAATAGGAACTTTATTCTAAACAGCTATGAAAGCGAGGACGAAATTACAGTTAGAGGTTACAGAACTTACCCAACAACTTCCAAAGCTTACAGAAGCACAGAAAAAATGGGTTTTTGACAAGTGTCTGCTACATAAAGCATACTACAACAAGACCAGTATATTTTGCCTGGACTGCGGAAATACATTCGACCCCAAGTTTGTTAAGAATAAACAGGCCACCTGTCCACATTGTCATACAAAAGTAAAGGCAGAGTATTCGAGAACAAGAACTGATCATCAACTAGAGTATATATCTTTAGCTATGGTCTATGGAGACTTTCAGGTGATCAGTAATTTCGAGATCAAAGCGCATTACAAGAAAGGCCGTAAGGTCGAATATATCGTGCGGGATGTCTTGGAGTACTGGATTAACCCCAAAGGGAAGCTCACAATGATTGGAGAACTTCACCATATGAGTTACTATGGGGATTCGTGGAGCTGGGGAAATTGGGCTATACGAAAAGAAGGTACTGCTTATTACAACAGTAACAAATACAGAATCTTGCCTTACAAATACCTACCTGAATCACAATTCAAAAAAGAATATGCCAGGATAGGTATCGACAAGAACCTGATAGGGCTTACGGTACTGGAAGCTATAACGATATTGCCAGAGAACCCGCAAGCGGAAACGCTATTGAAAGCCAAGCAGTATCATTTATTAAACAGGCTTGCCAGTTACCCTAATGACATTTCGAGCAACTGGGCTTCCATAAAGATTTGCATCCGGAACAAATACATAATAAAAGATGCATCTATGTGGTTGGATTACATTGAGTTCCTAAAACATTTCGGAAATGATTTAAGAAGCCCTGTATATGTCTGTCCTAAAGACCTTAAAAAGGAACATGATATATTTCTCGCAAGAAAAACAAGGCAGAGAGATAGAGCACGTGCTAAAATACGAAGGGATGAGTTGAATGCAGAACAACTACGGAAAGATTACCTCGCTCAGTTTCCTTATACAAAAAGGAAAGCAGCCTATATGGGTATTACATTCTCCAACAAAATCTTTAAAGTTACTTTCCTAAAAAGCGAGAGCGCTATCAAAAGAGAAGGTAAAATCTTGAAGCATTGTGTTTACGAAAGCGAGTATCAAAATAAAGACACACTGCTCTTTTCAGCGACTATGAAAGGAAAGAAGATTGCAACGATTGAAGTGGATCCCAAGAGGCTTGAAGTGTTACAGGTGCGTGGATATGATAATCTTCCTATGAAATATGATAAGGAAATATTGTCATTGGTTCGTAGTAATATGAAGCTGATCGCTAAAGCTGGTAAGCCCAAGAGGAAAAAGAGATCGCTGAAATTGGCGAGTTAATAATTTAAATCATTAGAACTTATGAGAAAGCATATTGTCATAGATTATCATTGGACTTGCGATAGCGGTATTGATATTCCGGAGGCACATAAAGAAGCTCTGGAAGAGGATGCAGAAGAACGCATATTCAGTATGGTTAGGGAAGGTTATCTAATGGGCGAACTAACTACAAGTGTTCGCTATGGAAAAGATAAAGTTCCCGAGGAAGATGAACAAGATGGACTAAGCTATTCAGGCTGGTGGGGTTATAGAATCACAGATCAAAAAGAAGATTGATTATGTCTAAACAACAGAAGGAACCAAATGAATACGAAGAGTACCACGTAACGTGGGAAGTAGAAGTGGGAGGGGCAACCTCTCACCGACACGCTGCGCAGCTTGCATTGGAGATGATGCAAGATCCTGACAGCGAAGCCACCGCCTTTACCGTATTGCGGTATAAGGATGATGTGACAAAGGATATAGACCTAATGCAAGACGATGAAACCTGAAGACAATGAAAACATACCGTCACCACCCTCCGTAAAGACGGAGATCCCGTTGCCACCACAACGGGCCAAACCACAAGAGGTACTGGTACAGAAAGAATTCATCTACCTACACGAAGGCGTGGAGAGACGACTGCCATCGTCAGAGGACCTCGAACAAGCAGTCCTTGGGGCAATGCTCATAGACCAGAGTTGCGTGCCGGAGGTGATCGATATCCTGTCAAGGGAGATCTTTCACGATAGCCGGCACCAGGCAATATTCACGGCGATTGACACTTTACATAGAAACAACAACCCTGTGGATTTGCTGACCGTGACCGAGGAACTGAAGCGTACCAAGAACCTCCTTAAAGCGGGGGCCGAGTATTACCTGATAGAACTTGTTCAGGCAATCAGCAGTGGTGCGCACATCGATTTCCACACCCATATCCTACTTCAGAAATTCGTTCAGAGGGAACTTATTAAAGATTCCCGAAAGACGATCGTCGAAGCTTTCAAGGATGAAACGGACATCTTCAAGGTAATGGATAAGATAGAAACCAGTATCGCGAGGATAAGCAATGTAGCGGTGAAGAAACGTGGATTGGCAGACAGCCACGATGCGGAAGATGAACTGATCAATAAAATCAATCTCGTAAGAGCAGGAGAAACACCGGGTATCTATACAGGTATCTCAGAATTTGACGAATGGGGAGGTGGCTTTATGAAAAGGGAACTGATCACGATAGCCTCTCGACCGGGAGTAGGAAAAACCACCTGTATGCTTTCTATAGCATCACGGGCGGTCTTCGAAAAGAATGTACCCGTGGCCATATTCAGCCTTGAAATGTCAAGCACCGACCTTATTTATAGGGTAGCGGCAAGGCTTACGGGCATTACCTACTCGAAGATCCGGAAGGGAACGCTCGACGATGCCGAGAAGGAAAAGGTGATTGCGAGCATCAAGTACATCAAGGAGTCGAAGCTCCGGATATACGATACCTCCCACCACAAGAATGTTCTGGAAAACATAATAGCCAGGACACGCAAGCTGGTACTGGAAGGGTATAGGGAAGTCTTTGTCGATTACGTGCAGCTGATGAAGCTATACCGTCAATCGAGTGATAGGACGTCTGACCTCTCTACGATCACAAGGGAACTGAAGGCTACTGCCAATGAACTGAATATCCCTGTAATAGAGTTTGCACAACTCAACAGGGATGTGGATAAGCGACCAGGGCATATGCCAGTACTCTCCGACCTGAAGCAGTCAGGTTCCATAGAGGAAGATTCCGATACGGTGATCTTCTTACTCAGGGAAGCTTACTACCAACAGAAGGATGGTGCTGCGGCAGAACTCCCCAAATCGATTATAGGGGAAACGAAGTTCATCGTGGCGAAAGGAAGGAATACGGGAGTCCGTACCTTTCGAACCTTTATAGATTTTGACAATTATACATTGTCTTCCTATAACGATCAGAATTTATAGTATAAAAATAGCTTGTATTTTGTTTTTGTTTATTACATTTATCGCTTAACAACGAGAAAGTATGAATAGAAATCAATTAGTAAGCGAAGTTTCAAACAGGACGGGCGAGGATATAAAAGTCGTCCGTTCTATTGTTACAACAATGATTACGATAGTCAAAGAAAAACTATTGTTTGGTATCAATGTGAACATCACCGACCTGGTGAGTTTCTCCTTAGCGGTTTCTCCGGAAACCAGAAAGAAGAATCCACAGACACAAGAGGAAATGATTATTCCCAGAAGATACCGGGTAAAGGCTACATTGCCTACTGCCTTTAAAAAGCAACTACGGGATAAAACCGTTTATTGAGATGTTTAAAATCCAAAAGAAATTCATATTCCCCGGGAACCTAAAAAATATAAAGAGGGAACGGGCTAAAGAATACCTTCAGGGAAATGTCTTTGACACAGACAATTTCAAGGAACACGTATCTCAGGTTGCAATCAATTTGAATATCGATGAATCTATTGTAAGAGATGTACTGGTAAGTTACTTCACCAACATCTTCTACCTCATCAACACAGTTCGCAAAATAAAAACCAAAATCAATATCTATGGTTACTTCTCCCTTACGGTAGAGAGGGGCCGTAGGTTCTAAAAAACAAATACTATGTCAAATTTCACAGCACCCGCAGGAGGGAACAGTAAGAAGATTGAAGTGCCTAATTTAGCACCAGGGCAATACCTTGTAAGCCTTTATGGACTTGCAGATCTGGGGACACAGGATAGTAAGTATTACGATCCTAAAAGACAGTTATGCCTTAGCTTTGAAACATCACAGGAACAGGCAGAGTTCTGGGAAGGAGATGGCGTAAAACCTTATGCCATTCAAGTGTTCAAAACATTTTCAATGTACAAGGATGCAGGATTAAGAAAAGACTTCGTCGAGAACATGATTGCCCGTAAGCTAACAGACCAGGAGGCCGATGCTTTTGATTTCGGAAGCTTGCTTGGAAAGCAGTTCGTGGCGAGCATCATCCATTCCAAAAACGAGAAGTATATGGACATCACTTCCATTGCCCCTCTGGACAATCGGAATATGAAGATGTTCGATCTTATAGAACCAAAGGTCGATATCATTAACCCCTTGCATTTCTTTCACATCAGCGATGGGTTCGAGAGCGATAACTTCCGGACACTTCCACATTTCATAAGGAAGATGCTAAAGGAATCCCACGAGGGACAAGCCTTTATGAGAACAGGGAAAGCCTTTAATGAACCTGCAGAGAACACCGGAGCAGCAGGCTCACCACAATCGCCACCGGCTGCAGGTAGGACTTTCAGGATGAAGCCTGGTCAGGCATACACCAAGGAACAATACAACGCCTCTGGATGGAGCGATCAGCAGATCGTGGATGCTGGTTTTGCGGAATGGGCAACGCCTACTCCCCCTCCGGCACCTGCAGGTCCACCCGCTGCACCAGCGCCAAGCGCACCTCCGGCAGCACCTATCTCGGCTCCACCTGTTGCACCACCAGTAGCAGCTGCCGGTTTTGCGGAATGGGCAACACCTCCACCAGCACCAGCATCGACAGGAGATAACCACCCGATACTGATGAAGACTGCGGGAACGCAATCACAGATCGATGGTTACCTTGCCAAAGGATGGACGTATGAACTCCTTGTGGACAACTCCCTTGCGGACTGGAAGAAGGATGCACAGGGGAATCCCATTCACGGGGGTGATGGACTTGCATTTTAATGCATATCTTTAAATGTATAGTTGATCAGACGGAGAATTTAACTCCGTCTGATTCTTCTAAACTTAAGTTGTGGAATAAGCTTATAGATCACTATAGACGTTCAGAAGAAATAATAACTGTAACGCTGGAAGTGAAATCTAAGGTTATTAACTCGAACCAGGAAGGCTTATATAGGGCTTTCATTATCAAGGCAGCAGACCATTTCGGGAATGATTTTTCAGAAATGCAACCAATGCTAATGCAATTTTGGCCTTTGGATATGTTGAATAGCAGAATACCTAAAACACCTGACAGGTGGACAGCAGATGATCTTAATTCATTTATAGACAGGGCCACGGCGCACTTAGCACCGTTTGGCTTTCACTTTTAAAACCAATTAAATGTTTTATTTATTAATTGCTCAGGGAGCAAGGCTTGGAGCGATATGGGCTACCAGCTACGTGACGAAACAAGTGTTCCGTTCCGTAGTCGTGATCTCCGTAGGTTGTTACCTTATGCAAAGAGCTAAACGACAAAACAGAATAGATGAACGACGTGGATATTCAATTGACCAAAAGTCAAGCTGAACTGCATCCGAAGATGCAATCCTTTTTAAATGGCTCTGACCGGATATTCCTTTTGACGGGAAAACCCGGTGTGGGCAAAACCTTTGTCCTGCAATACCTGTTGGCTGAACATATAGAAGCAGACAGGAACGGTACGGCTCAGGGGTTCTCAGGAATGAACGTCGCGGGAATTACATTGGCTCACTCAGCAAAGAACGTGCTGGGTGAGTTCATTCCCAACGTATTCACCTTTGCCAAGGCCTATGGAATGGAAGAAGTCATCAACCAGAGGACAGGAGAGCGAAGCTTTGCATATGCATCATTCAATGATGGGCCATTGGTAGGAACTATGAGCATCCCTGTATTCGTGTTCGATGAGGTTTCTATGTTCACTCAGGAGATGTTGGAGATCGTGGTCAACAAGGCACCGATATTCAGCAAGATTATCTTCATTGGAGATAAGGCACAGTTACCACCTATTAATGCTGGTATTGATGTAGAGGTCGATGCCGATTCCCCTGTATTCAGTTATGATATCCCTGACCATTGCAAGCACGAACTTACCGAGAGGGTACGGCAGGTTGCAGGGAACTCCATACTGGAACTATCGGATATCATCCGGGAACAGATCTTCGGAGAGCAGAACATACAGGTAGTACTGGATGCGATAAGGAAACCGAATATGACTGATGGTATTGGCTATAGCTTTGTGAGGTATCACGATGTCCTGAAACACATATCAGAGAAGGATATTATGACCACAAGGCTTATTGCCTACCGGAACAAGACCATTGACAAGTGGAACCCATATATCAGAGATTACCTACTTAGAAACCCACACCATAAATTGGTACCTGGGGATGTGGTCATTATGAAAGACAACTTCTACAAGATGGTAGAAGATAAGGTGGAATATATCCTGTTCAATTCAGAATTGCTGAGGATCGGGGAGGTACAGAACTTCGTGGTACGGTTCAATCAAGGAGATATCTCTTATAAGATTGATGCGTACAGGGCACACCTGGTAGGCCGTCCGAATCAATATCTGATATCTACTACCCCCGAGGGGGAGATGATCTATCAGACCGCCTTATTCGAGTTATCACAGAAAGCCAAGAAGGCAGCACCTTCAAGCCGGAGGTTCCTATGGGAAGCCTTCTGGAATTTGAAGAAGACGTTCTGCAACTATTCCTATGGATATGCAGCAAGTGTTTACAAGAGTCAGGGATCTACATACTCCGATGTATATGTAGATATCAATGACATATTACAAACCGGACCACTCACACCCAAAAGGAAGTTGCAGGCTATATACACTGCAATCACTAGGGCGAAGTACGGTGTTCACTTTTTAAAATCTTAACTATGGAAATAAAAAAAAGAATTAAAAACGCATTACTAATAGCCGAAGAAATAAAAAACGGGCAATTAGATCCAAACAACAAATACGACCTGTTATTACATTTGAGCGATGCAATAGAGCAAGCTGAAAAATTGTCTATATACAGTATTGTAACACGTTTAGACAGCTTGAAAGTTGGTGATAAATTCAAATATAATTTAAATGACGAAGGCATGTTCGAGGTTGTAGCTGAAAAACAAAACAATTGGATTGTAACAAAAAGAATGTGCGGAAGATACACTGGCGGTTTTCCAGAAGACAAAGTTTATCCTGTCTAAATGTAACTTCGGTTCAATGCAATTAGATTTTTTTTTAAATCAAATAAACTTAGAATTATGAATTTTGTTAAAACAGTAACATCAACATTTAATACAACAATAAATTTCGTTAAACATCCATTCTCAAACGTTGAAAGCATTTTAAAAATAAGAAAAGAAAAATTATGTTGGTTTTGCAGAAAAAAGTTTAAGGATTGTGATTTTATAGGATTAGCATTTACCAACAGAGGGAATAAACTATGTTGTGATGAATGCTCATTAAAATTTTCAGAAACTATAGAAAATGAAAAAAAGACAGTTACATAAAATAGAATACTATAAATATTAATAATAATGGATAATTATGAGCAGAGCAAATACATTGTTTACAGAGGCTACTCCAAAATGTAAAGCCTATAAATGCAATCATCCATTAGATCCTGAAGAATGGGATTGTGATGAGAAGAAATGCATCGAACTTGGAGAATGCAAATACTTAAATTCTTAACTATGAGTTTTACAGCACCAGGCTCCACAGGGGCCTACGTAAAGAAATATTTTGACGATAAGGTCGCATTGATAGATGCCGACCGCTACAAGCACCTTGTAGTGTACAGGGTGTTTCAGAAATTACAGGAAGGGGAAACCTATAGTCAGGCACTTGTAGAGGGCGTATTAGATGAATACCTCTCTAATGACATATTCAACAAGTTCCAGGCGAAGTCCTACATCTTCTGTTTCTCGGCACCCTCCAAACAAGTGTTCCGGAACGGCGTTGCCCAATGCAAGAAATACAAAGGCACAAGGGCAGACAAGGTCGATCCGTATGACTATGAAGGGAAGTGGACTGATATGGCCAGTGTGGTATCATTCATAGCAAAGCGGTACCCGATCCTTGTCTATGACGATCTGGAAGCGGATGATCTTTTGTCGATGCTACAGGACGGGGAGAAGACCTTTATCTTCTCTCACGACAAGGATCTGAAACAGGTGGTAGGATATCACTATCAGATGGATATCGGGCAGCTTACCTATACCGATGATGAGGAAGGCTTTGAAATACTTATCCACCAGATACTTTTAGGTGATACCACAGATTGCATTCCTGGATTAAAAGGCTTTGGTCCTTCTGCTTTGAATAAATTCAAGGTTATGATGAACGGTGCTGGTGGCCTACCACTATTCATAGGAGCTGTTAAGCAGTATACAGATAAGTACGGAATACTCCACGGGATCGACACCTTTATCGAGATGTGGAACCTGGTATCTATGAAACTTAATCGTGGAGATTATCTGAAGGAGAAATACGCTTCGGCCTTTATCCTGATGGAATCACTTAAAACTAAGTAAGATGACGGTTATGAAACGAATCGACCCACTTGTGGCAATGAAGATCGCGGAGTACTACCCGAACAGGGTGATGAGCTTATCAATTTTTGATGATGAGAAACATTCGTTCTCTGCAGCCATCTGTGTATTTAAAAAGGGAATCATTGGAGATACATTATACGCTCTCGAAGATTTCTCTTTTGGCACAGAGGAAACCGCAATGCAAGCCCTTGCCCACAATGTTGGCGAGGCGATGGATTATATTAAAGTAATTTCAAATTGAATTATGACACAGCAAATTAATGTAACCTTAGAGGTCGATGCCGACCTCAGTAAAACAGAAATATTCCAGAGGATCCTCACGGGTTTTGACATAAGAGGAATAGAACTGGTAGAGATCAGCAACATCCAAGAGGAAGCTGAAATCTACGGAAACGAGTAATAATTATTAACCCCTTAAAACCAAACAAATGGGAACAACAAAGAAGAATGAGATCAAAGAGATCCAAGTATTGACAGAAGAGCAAATCGATGCCCTTCCGACAGAAGCTGTAGAAGTAGTGCGAGTCTTATCAGGCTCGCTCCCTACAGCACAACTTATGATTTTCGTACCAGTAGTTCAGAAATATGTAGAACTACGGGAGAAAGCCTCTAAGCTGAGGCTGGAACGCGATGAAGAATTAGAATTCACCCCGGAGTGTATAAAGTTATACAAAGAGGTTAAGAAAGAAGTAGGGACTTTTAACGGAGAACTGAAACGCAAGATGAAGGAGATCAAAGATCCTATCAATGCTATGAAGTCGGATATCCTGAATGTGGAGAATACCTTTAAGGGAGAATCCGATAAGATAAAGGAGACTATCCTTGAAGAGTTTCAGGAGTACGAGGATGAGTTGGAGAAAGCCAAACAGGCAGCACTCGACAAGAAGAACGCTGCGATGAATGCTCAAATCGCTGCTGCCAATGAAGAAGCTGAACGCCTGCAGAAACAGAGCGAGGTAAGCAACCTTTACAATACGATCAAATATACGCGTATTCAGGAAGAGATTACCAATGCTGTGGATGATGCTATCTTTAATAATAATGAAGATGCCTTGGCAGCTTTAAAGGCTAAGATCGCACAGAAAACCTGGAACAGCATAATTGCCGGTGTAGATGTTCTTACTCTGGATGATACGACTGTTGAAGAACTTCAGGAAGGCTTTCTCAAAGCGAAGGAACGGGCTGTATTCAAACTTGACCAGAAGTTCGAGGAATACGAAGCGAAGCGGGTAGCCTATGCTGCTGAGAAAGCTAAGGAAGTCATTCCAGCTCCACCGCTTGGTGTTTCTCCTATGGCTGGTAATGTTTATGATCCTGCTACAGCTTTAGATACTGATGATATTCAAAGGACTGAACCGAATGAAAAGAACCTTTTGGTCACATCTGTATTGACTACTCTTAAATTTGAGCAACAGAAGCTTTTAGCAAGAATACAACAAGGTGGTGCTTCACAAGAAGTCAAAGATCTTTACAATGAATTAGAAATCCTTATAAATAAACACTATTAACTATGATAAACCTAACATTCCCCAAGCTTAATAAAGCCTTGTTGAAAGACACCAAGGACTATCCCGATGGCGATCCCCGAAAAGGGATTGCCGTTATCAATCAACATGCAATCATCTTCCGGAACGACTTCTGCCTGGTGGTGGACCTCTATGAGTACTTCACCCTCGACTGTGATATCGACAACCGCGATGAACTGGAAGACCTTGAAAGCATCCTGTTCCTGATGGAAGGGAAGCTCTTCAACGACAAGTACTGGAACGAGCTTACTGCAGGGGCGAATATGGAAGTCCGTAACGGGATGCTCTATATCGAAACCCCAAAGTACGCAAAGGAACTCCACCACAAGGAAGTGGACGTGAGCTTCTATGAACCGCTAAAGAACCTAATTGCTCTGGACAAGATGAAGGACAACCTGGTCAGCTCCATTGCGATTCCGTTTCAGTCATTAAAGCTGATCTACGATACGCTGACAGCTTTGTTCAAGTCAGACTATATCGTGTTGGATTTCATTGCACAGAACAAGCCTGTGAAGTTCACCTTCAAGAACAGGAAGCATTTCTTTGGGTATATTATGCCGGAGTACGATGCCGCTGTGGAGAGCTTCAAGTATGACAACCTTGAATCATTTGTAAGAAATGAAACGGTGAATGCTATCTTTAAGGAATCAAGTCCTGTATTGCCACCACCACCTTCCAAGGAGAATGTGGAAATAACCAAAGATCAGGGCAACCTGTTCGGTGGTGAAATAAGCAAGCACTATGAATAATGGGAAAGCACCCAAGCAGACAGATATCAATCCAGGAGAACTTTACTTCTCCTGGTATCTGGACGAGCTTAAAGCAGAGGGGTACATCAAGTACTATGACAGGGAACCGGAAACCTTTACAGTATTCCCTTCCTTTGACCACAAGAGGGAGAAGCATTTCAAGACCAAGGACAATACCCTGGAAGACATCTCCCTATTGGGGGCATCCCACTACGGGTATGATTACCGGGTTGTGTGGATGCCAAAGGCCTTGAATGTTTTTACCGAATTGTATTGGCCAGATGGTCATTTCAGGTTCGGGATCCCCACCTTTGTTTCCCACTATCGGGAACTGATGGATGAGATGGAGATCGTGTCATATATCGATGTGAAGCCACCAGCTGCCGTATTGCAGTTCTCGGGGAACATTCGTTCCTCTCACGTCTTTCCGTTCATACAGAAGACCCTGATGCATTACTACGGCCTATACATAAACAAGATCGTACCGGCAAACAGCGGGAAGCACGGAATCAAGACGAACCTATTTGCAAAGACCTTCACCCCGAACCGGTATCTGTTTACTGACCAGGCATCTATGAGCAGGAAGATCCCCTTCAAGACCAACAGCCTGAAGAACTATGTGGAACGGCAGCAGTCGACCATTAACCAGTTGTTGAAGGAAGACCGCGAGTGGAAAGCCAAGAGTAACCAACAAACACTATTGTAATGGAAGTACTTATAAGCAATAATGCATCACCTGTAATTCTTATAGAAGCAGAAGTTAAATCTGATGTTGTAATGAATTTTACAACATATATAGTTACTGAATGGGATAATGACGACAACCCCACGGAAAAAGAGCAATATATAAAAGGCTCTATAAAGTGGGATGGTTGTTCACATATCAATTTTGGTGATGAAGATGGCTATATGCATCTATGCGGAAACTTTTATTTTCAGCTTTTAAAAAAGACCTTAGATGCTCTTTGGGATAGAGCTGAAAAAACAATTCCTAGTTGGGATAAAAAAGTAGCTTATTAATATGAAAGTAGTATTCAGAAATACTGAACCAGTGGTATGCCGTATGACCTTACGGAACGTGGAGAAGATCGCCAGGGCAATTTATTGCAGTACGGGGAACATCTTCATCAATACCAAGAGCAACCCGTTCCTATACCTGAGATTGCTCCGGCAGCAGTACGACATAAAAGCTTCTGCACGGATGATCACAAGGGAAAGACAAATAATAGGTTATAACTTTAAAAACGCGTCATAATGAAAAACTTACATTATTCCTGTGATTGTGCTGATTGCAATCACGAAGTAGAAAATTTAAAAGATTGGCTTTCAATTGGAAGCACAGACGAAGAAAGTCTTGTGATAATAAATAATATAAAAGCTTCTCGTAAAGTAATTTCTTTAGGTAAAAATAAAGATCTCCATTTCTGTAGTGTGCAATGCTTTCAGGAGTATTTCTTTTATCCAAAAGGAGTTGACATTAAGGTTCCACCTCAACCAAATGATAGGGGCTGGAATATTTCAACTATGAAGCAGCTTACTAGAGAAAGTTTGCTTCGAGCCATTAAATCTGAGTTCGGTCTCGGTTGTGCTGCCATCTGTGAGGAACGTGCCAGACAGAAAGAAGTCAAAGGTTATGATATCGAAAAAGACAAAAGCCTTTACAGCGATGAAGAACTCGCAATGGCCTCGATCGCTTATGCTATTAGTCCAGATCATAGAGAAGTCAACAGAAGACATCAATTCTGGCCTTGGGATATTAAATACTGGAACGCTACTCCTGACAACAGGCTCAGGGAATTTGAAAAGTCCGGTGCCCTAATGGCTGCACAGATCGATGTGAGCTCAAAAGCAAAATAAGCCACTTAAAACTAACCCTGAAGGACAAGCTGTAAACAATGATCGCAGGAGAATCACAACAGCTCTCTGCGTTCTGGCTTGTCTTTTGGTGGTTATAAAACAATTCGATTTATGTTAGACAACCTTGTTCCCGCGGGAACCTTCTTATCTGAACCAGATCCATTGACCATTATGCTGATCGCCCTCAGGAAGAAACAACCGTTTTTAAAGAAACGAAGAGAAAAGAAACACTACCCGAAACCACAAGGACCACATACACGCCTTGAAGCGACGGCCTCATACAATAGATATTATGCTAAAGAATATAAACTATGATAGAAGACAATAAGATTTTTAAACTAAACGACCTTTCTATAGAGAGCACTCCCGAAGAAAGGGTGGCTTGGATTAAAGGACTGAATGCTTCCGGTTATGCCGGTTGTAATAGGAAAGGTACAATCTGTGACAGAAGGGAATTTCCTGATGCTGTTGAAATACAGCCTAATAGTATGTTTGGAATTGTAAAACCTAAAAAATTGAAATAATGAAAAAACTATTATTGATTATCGGAATCCTGATGTGCCTCGCTTTCCAGGATCCAATTGAAGAAGGTTGGAAGGACGGCTACGTTCACGGCTACTGCTATGAACGGGAGTTATGTATCAAGCCCATCGTTCCCCTGATGCCTATCCTCCGACTGCAGGACACCAGCTACACCGCAATGTATGACCGGGGTTTTGTGGAAGGCTTTAAAAAGAGCAGACAGAAATGAAGTATCTAATAGCTATATCCAAAAATCTTGGACTGATGATAATCGTGTTATCAGGAACTGTATTAATGCTTTATTTCCTTGATCAAAAATCTTGGTGGGCGCTTCCCGCATTCATAGGAGCTGTTGTAGTGCCAATCGGATATTTACGTTTAATTCAGAAAAAGAAATGTCCTAGATGTGGAGGTAAAGGTGTACCGACCTCTGTTGCAGGAAGTCAATATAAGCAGTGGCATTGCACTAACTGTGAACGTACTTTCTGGACTACTTTGTTCTTAGAAGATTATGAAATAAGTAGATACGAAAGATAGGGAAAACCCCCATAAAACATTAGGCTTCAAAACTTTAACATAAAATAAAGAGCTGTCTATTAAAATAATACGACATATTGTCTTATGTTTACAATGTGCTTATGGGGAAGCACAAGGTTAGATAAAAGAAAAAGCCCGTTCTATTTTCTGGGGGGAAATAGACGGGCTTTTTAAAAACCAATATCAAATTGACTGCATAAAGATATTAAAATAATCCAGATAACAACCGATCTGTCGATTGAATTGCAGCCGGAATTACTTTATTCCCAAGCTTACTACTGTTGAAATAGTAGTTGCTATCCCAGTACAACTCATCTGCCAGCTTACTTCCCGTTATAATCGCACCGGCACCAATAATGCCTGTCAGTGCCATCCCTCGCAATCCGCTTTGTACCCGTTGCTTCTCAGGCTCGGGCAATCCTTTGTAATACTCCATCATCGACTTTCCTTCAGGATTGTTGATCAGGTTCCTAAGTGTGGAACCTACCGCCCTAAGAGTTCCAATATGCTCCCGACCATAGATGTTCACATCACGCTTGCTGAACCTGTCGTGTACCATTGTAGGAATGAACTTGGCAAACTGCATCATCATATTCCCGTAGCTGTACATCTGTATGGCACGTTGGTCTGTAGGCTGATAGCCTCTACCGTGTGATGCCTTTACTCTATCTTCCAATTCAATAAGCCGAGTATTATCAACTTTCTCACCAGGCTTTAAATCTCCGTTATCATCGAATTTACCCAGATCTTCTTCAGACAATAACCCCAACATATGCACCCGCTGAATCCAGTGTTCAGATGCCAGCATCGGCATCAGGGCAAGGTTACCTATCATCTTATCCAGACCTTCCTTCTTCTCGATATTTACCTCATCGTAAATATTGATATCCATAAAGTTCATATTCTTCAAAATCCTCTGCATCCTTTTATGCCGTTGGAACACTCCCTCGAGTCCTCCCTGCATTCCTTTGTCCAATCCCCAATATTTAGCTTCTCCCCTTATCCACTCTTTCCCACCTAAATCTTTAATATTGTGGTATTTCCCCACAAGGACATTTCCTACCGCATACAATCCAAGCGTGTTTTTATTGGCTTGATATCCCAAAGCATAGAATAAATTCATTCTTGTCAAGGAACGTATCACGTTATCGGCTTTCTTTCCTAATACAGAATCCTGTCTTTTTCCCCTTATGAAATAATCTTTCCACACCTTCTGAACGTGCGAGTTCATATTGTCATATCCCTTCTCCCTGTTGTACGCCAGTACACCATCGACCAATCCCTGTAACTTCTTCATCCCCTGAAAATTCTCGTTTCCATTGACAAACAATGTGGAGTGAATATAATCTCCCAAAGCTTTATTTAAATCCATTGACGGAAGTTCTGTGGCCTTTACAGAACGGTTGTTGGCAAACCTGTTTACAGCTCCAAATCCAAGTGCGGTTTCTACCGATACGATACTCATCTTAATGGTGGAACCATCATCGTTCTTTCCTGTTTTTAATAGCTTCTTGGCTTTTCTCTTTATCTTCTGATACTCTAAGATTTTTTCCACATCAGCTTTCTTGTACTGCTGTGCGGCATCTGCCTTGAATTGGTCTTCTATCTCCCGAAAGCTCATCAGCTTATTCTCTCCTTCTATATTTTTATGATATAGCTTTACATCGGACAACGCTTCGTTCTCCCCTCTGCTGTTCGCCATCAACCCGAGCAATCCCCTGGAAGCAAATGCTTCCATCGTGGTCATTGCAGTATGTGGTATGTAGTCCTTTAGCTCATTCTTCACATCAGCCTTCAGATCATTCGTGGTCTTCTTGAAGTAATCATAAAAATCCTTCTCAGCCTTGCTGATCCTCCCCTCTTCAAAATCCTTCTGTATATCCTTTTCCGGACGTAACCTGAAATCATAGGTCACCTTTCCCGTCTTATCATCTTTGACCTCTTCACGGATAACCAGGTTCCCGTACAATTTCTGGTACACCTCCTGTCTGTAAAATACATTGTCACGCAGTTTTTTCAATGCTCTGACGATCCTGTTGTTCCCATAGTTCAGTTTCTCATCGTAGAGCTTCTGGGTGATGTCGTTCATCTCCCTGATATACTTTTTCTTCTCCCCGATAAAAGTCTTGTATTCACGCTCCAAGGTACGTGCCATTGCCTGTGCTGCCGGATGGTCGCTTGGAATGGTAGAGCCTGATATGAATAGTGCGTTCAAGGCACTGATATCCTCTCCTGTTTCCCCTTTGGATTCCACGCCATTATCCTTGAACAGCTGTGCCTGGTCCGCGATCAGGTTCCTTGCAAGCTGCTTTAGGATCGGGGTCATTACAATGGAATACGCATAGGCATCTTCTTCACCGTATTTTGTATAATCGGAAAGCAAGTCCTCTGTGGACCTGCCTTCTACCTCCAATGTCTTGGCGATCTCATTCGCCTCTATCTTTTTTTTTTGATAAGAGGCATACATCGCTTTTCGCATCGTAGGGCTTACGTGTTCATTGAACTCCATGGCCTGATTGTATTGTGCGAAGGAAAGTTCCTTCTCCTGCCAGAACTCTTCGGAATCATAATCTACTCTAGCATCCATTCCCACTTCTTGTTCCATAGCGGAAATAGCCTCTTCATAAGAGATTGTTCCGAGGGTCATATGATCCACCCCTTTTTCCTGTGTCTTTTTGTAGGTTGGTTCCATAGGACTTCCGGTAGAGCTATCCTGAATACCGATCAAATTCACGTTCCCATTTCCGATAAGTGTATTGGGAATCAATACCATCTTTTTATATGCGAGGTTTCTGATAGCTCGCTCACGTTCCTTATTGATCTTTATCTTCTCGATTTCAGAGATCTCCTGTTTTGTGAATTTAGGGATTTCATAAAGCTGTCTTGTGACCTGCCCCTTGCTCTTAGCAATCGCATTCACATACAATCCTGAGGCATAGTTCTTTTTCAGGTTCTTGAACACGCTCTCATTGGATAGCATCTTGATCCTGGCTTTCTTCATATCCTTCATTTCTGAGGGATACATATTGACCTTGTTAAAAGGATTGCTGGATTTCTGGGAATACCTCAGCGCCACCACATCTTTCAACTCCTTGATTACATTGGTTGGAATCGGGGTGCTGTTCTTGGATACCAAATCCAGGTCGGAAGCGAGGTTGATATCTGCAATAGTTTCCTTCCCAAAGAAAGGCACGATGGAATTATACCCCTTCCATCCACGTTGAGCCAAATCGTAAACAATCAGGGCTTTCTGCAGGTCGATAGGCATCTCATCAAATTCCCTTTGTACCTGTGCCCTTTCCACCGGATTGAAACTCTCGTTGACCATATCGGCATTGGCCCATATCCCCATTCCTTTTTCATACTTGTGGTTGAGGTTCACTTTAAGAGCCTTGGTTAGTAATAAGCTCTTGTCAAAATCAAGCTTGTTCATCTGGTCCATATACAATCCGAGTTTATAGAATACCGATTTCTTGTTGTTCACATCGGTACTCATAATATCGGCAAGCTCTTGTTTATTGGTATTGTTATATCCCAATAATCTTGAAGCGTTCCACGAAAGGATATCGCGGGAGATCTCCTCTATCTGCGATTCCGAAAGATCACCACCTATCTGCTTCTGGAAGTCTGCAAGCATCTCATTGGTGGCATCCCTGTAAACAGGATGAAGCACTTGTGTATGTTCCAAGGTCGCCCTTGCTACACGCTCATAGTTCTTCAGGTCAGGATTGTTCCTGAATTCCGGAGAGAAGTTCAGCACCTGGTTATCATTATTGTTCCTGATTGCTTTCTCATACTTCTCCAACTGGTCGTTCAGCACCAAGGGGTTGACGTGGATCTTATTATGACCACTCATCATTCCTGAAACGGATTGTATCTCCGAGTTAATATCGGATAGCATCTCGAACAAAGCAACGATATTCGCCTGTTCAGAACGTTCCTTGGCGTTCTTAGGGTTCACGTTGATCTTATCCGCAGAGGGCCTGTCGGTTACACCAAGCTCATCGTAAATAGCCTTTACGATCTTCTCCCTTGAAGTCGTCTCGTGGAATAAACTCTTGTTATACCGGTTATGCTTCGCCCAAAGCTGTGCAGCTTCCGAGTTCAATAACCTTCCCATATCTTCCAGAGAAACGCCCATATTCACCAGTACCGAAGCAAAGGATATATTATGCTCGTTCAATCCTAAAGAATCCGCAAAACCGTGCGCAGCGTTATCCAGGATAATGTTGGCAAGGATAGCGGAACGGTGGTTCCTTGAAGCTTCTCCTTTTTCAATATCCTGAAATTTCTGAAACTCCCTTCCACCGATTTTCACGGACTTCCCTGTCTTCATAGGGATCTCATAAGCAGCCAGCATATTGGCGATCTTGTGGATATTGAATACGATCCCTACAGACCGCTTGGAAACCATAGTGTTATTATACTCTTTAGCCCTGTACTCCGAAGAGAACGGAAAAGGTTTCCGGGTGGCCTTAGGGAAGTCAATCTCGATCTTATCTATGATCGCTTGTGTTTCCTTCTCAAATACCATCTTCGCCTTGATCTGATCGTTCATATCCGCAGAGAGCCACAGGTCAATAATCTTGTCCATTGCCTGATTCCATTTGGCATAGGTCTTAGCCTGATCACCTTTTCCTTTCGCCTGAATAAACAACGAATCCCCATCAAAATCTCCACCGGTATATTCGTTAAACTCTAATGGAACCACTACTTGGTTCGCTTTTTTATTCTGGTCAAAATCTATGATTTCAAAGACACCTGTATCACCAGGCTTGCTTGAAGGAACCCTTGTGGCTATCACAATATCCCCTTTCACGTGCCATCCTATCTGAACACCAGCATCGTTCTTTTCGATACCGATATGTTTCAAAGCATCTTTCTCATTTACTCCATATCGTTTACGAGCCATATCTATCGCAGCATCTTTTAGGGCTTTCATTTCATCGTATTCCCCTGACTGACTTTGCTTTTTATTGCTCCACCCTTTCATCCTGGTTTCAATGGCGTGCTTGGCATTATAAATAGTCAATGCTTCTCGCTTATGATACTTCCCTTCCATATTGTTAGGGGCTACCATCTCCATAGGACTGTTGGTGCCATCAGCATTCCTTTGATAGTTCTTTAGCTTTTTACTTGTAAACACTCCACCTTTCTTAACGTTGTAAGATATGTCAGGTTTCTGTTGTGACAAAGAACCTGGGGTTTGCAACTTGTTCCCTTTCCTGCGGATCATCTTAGAAAGTTGGTTCACCAAAATCTCTGTATTGTAAGGGGCAGCTATAGAGCCACCTTCTTCAATCAGGATCCTTTGTCCTTGGTTCATATCCTCCTTATTTAAACCATCGAGCAGCAGTTTCTTGTATGCCACAGGGTTGTGGCTTTCAAGCTTTTTAAGTGTGCCTTTCAGCATCTCCCATTTCTGCTCAGAAATAAGATCTTGTATTTCTAAAGCCTTATCCATACCTCCAATAGAAGCAGCAGCACCGACAAGAACATTATTCACCAACTGCACCGGTGTACCGGAATAGTTCTCTATCCCGTTCATTACCTGTTGAGGTCCGAAGTTCTGTGAGCTGATTCCTATAAACTCTCCTCCTTCGGTATAGTACATCGCATCCATCAGATCATTTATGTACTCAGGGTTCAGCCTTAACGCCTCCGGTTGAAGCATCGCTCCGTCCAGGTTAAAATCTTTCCCTCTGAATTTTACTTTTACCTCAGAAATAGAAGACACCACTCCATCGGTATCTTTCTGAAACTTGGGAAAGAAACCAGATTTATCTGCCGATTGTGGAGAAGCAATAAGGATATGGTTCAAGGAACCATCCCCAAGGTCATTGGAAGGAAGTTTCCCTTCATTACCCGGTTGCTTTGCATACCATTTCTCATACTTCTCTACCCTCATATTCATTGCAGGATACAATGGGTGGTTTTCATCCACGATCGTAGTGAACCCTTTCAGGTAGGCACTCTTACCTTTAAAAGCGGCATTGTCCTTTTCAATATGTCCGTTGAGGATCTTGATACCATCCTTGATCTCAAAGACTCCTTTACCTGCGTTTTGAATTTTTATAGCGTGTTTTTCAAGGATATATTGTCCTGAGTCCGTTCCGGCAATACTACCGTTGATGATCTCATCGGCAAAGGACAACCATTCAATCTTTAAATTAGGGTTCTTAAATCCATAGATCGGGGAACCGTTCATTTTCAATCGCTTGGTTACGCTATCTCCTTTCACTCCCGGTAAGAAGGCATCGACGATATTATACCCGTTGATAGAACTGTTGACTTCATATTCAGCGATCAGGTTCTCACCTTCCTTGGTCAGCTTCCCATTCTCAAAATAGTCTTGCATCGTTTTGATGTCTCCAAACGCTTTCGCATTATCGTTCACAAAGGCCACCTGTGCGTTTATAGCATCCCTGAGGGATTGGTTGAACTTCTTTCTACTCTTGGAGAGATCATCGTTAAAAAGCTGTTGGTGCAAGTTGTACACGCTGCCCAGAACCTTACCATCATTCTTCAAACTCCTATCGGGATTGAATACTTCTTCAAAGGCGATACGTGGCATGTTCATAAGGAACTTCCTTGGGGAATCTGCAAAGGCCCCTATCTGTCCGATATAGGTCTTGTTAGGGTTTTTCCTTCCAGGACTACGTGAGCTCTTGACGAACATTAGGAAGTCTTTCATCCGTTGTTCTACATCAGAACTTCCCTTGTACACGGAACCCTTATCGTTCTTATCATCCTGAAGACCGTGGTCCTGAGATACCGTAGGCATAATACCCTTCTGGTAATTGTCATACATAAATTCCAGTAGCCTGTTGTGGTTCTGGTTATGGTTTGGTCCCTTCTTTGATTGAAGCTTATAATTCTCGTGAGAGTAGCGCTTCAAAAACTCTTCCTTGGTAGGCTTCTTCCCTTTCATTTTTCCTGAGAGGAAATCGATCATATCATCCACCTCATTGGTGATGTTGTTATTGGTGATACGAACAGACTCCATATTCCCCTGTGCATTCTTGATCGTGCTATAAGGGGTGAATTTCCTGTTGGTGTTCACGATCGCTTCCGCAAGAAACTTCCCACCATAGGTGCTCAACGTATTAGGATTTTTTACTCCTTTTGTTTCAAAAAAGAATTCTCCACGGCGTACCAATCCCGTGATAACCGATTCAATAGGCATCCTGTTCCCTTTATAAACCAGGGAACCTTCGTTGAGTATCTTCCCTACACGTATGCTCGGCCCACTATAGGCCCGGAGTACCGTTACGAAATCTCCATCCTCAGCCTTCATTGCATAGATCCTCTTCACCGCAGCCCTCAGCTGTTCTATCTCCACCAGGTCAGCAGCATCCCCTTTGAATTTCTTTCCAAGCTTTTCAAGTATATTTTGTGATTGTGCGGATTCTGTATTGCTCATAGAATCATACATCTCAATATCCCCCTTGTTGGTAAGGACTGTTGTAAGCCCTGAGATATGACGTGCATTGCTCATTACATAAAACATCGAGTTCAGCAGCTGCATCTTGGTTTCGGGATATACGTGCTCCATATACCTGTTGAACGCCTGTACTTCTTCCAAAGCAGAGTTTTCTATATGGCGAATAAAAGCACTTCTATCATTTTCCTTTGCAAGCTCGAAGATGTGGGATTCAAAAAGATCCCTGTCAAACTCCGGGCGTTTCTTCCAATCCCCAGGCTTCTCTGTGCCTACATTCTTTTTGGCAAAGGATTGCCTTAGGGATTTCTGGTACACGATCCCAAACCTATGAAGCATCTTGGTAGCCTTCTGTGCGTGTTTGTTGTAAGCCGTATTAAAGAAAGCGTTCCCGTTCTCTTCAAGACCGATCTCCGCATCCTCCCACATATCGGCAAGCTCCTTTTCATCCATCATAGAGATAGCCTCCATATCGTGCTTAAAAGATTTTCTCACTCGTTCATTGATATCTTCAATTTCTGCTTCGTATTCCATATCGATCTCCGTTACCCTCGCATCCATTCCCTGAATATCCAATGCGGCACCTTTAGCCACCGCTGAAAAAGCAGCAAGGATAAAATCTTTTTGGGTTTCCCCTGGAAGAGGTTCTCGACCATCCAAGGTGCGCAATAATTGCTTGACGTTGCTTTCTCCGTAGTTCTCTTCTGAACGTGTGCGGATAGCACCCCACCAGCTTTTGGTGTACTTCTGACGTACCGGTTCGTTCTTGATGTCGAACATCTTCCCGTAGTTCTCGGACAAAGGCCCTTGAAGGGAATGGGTGAATACTTCCTCGATGATATATCCTTGCTCGTTCATTGGAGCTTGAAGGATGTTCTTGTTCTCTACCTCGTGGTTGAACGCTTGTAAAGCGATACTGGAAGGAACATTCTCCCTTTTCATAATAGTTGCCACCGCTGACTTCTTGGTCATAGGGGCAAGCTTCCCATCCTCGCCTTTGATGTTGTAAATAACCATATCGTGGTAGGTCTTCATGATCTGATCTACCAGTGGTTGGTTCTTCATATACTCCCTTGCGGCCTGTTTCGTTTCAGACTGTTGCATCCCAAGCTTGAAGAAGATATGGGATAGCTCATGCATATATACCCAATCTTGATCCCAGGCTTTACTGTCGATAAAGATCGTAGAGGCAAGGGAATATCCAAGTCCTTGCGAACCGACCACATCAAAAAGGTTCTTTGCTATCAAAGCACGAACTGGCGCACCTGCTTTCTTTCCATTGTGTTCTACCTCATCCACTTCCGGAAAGATGTTTTTAAGTGCGTGGTTCACCGCGCTCATCTTATCGACATCGGAAGGACCATAGATGTTGATCGTGCTCCTTTTGTTGAGGTAGTTGTCTATCTCATTTTGTGAGATGGCATCTGTTGATTTGCTATCCCCGTCAAAGTTCTTGATACGCTCGCGAAGGTTCTTAAAGAAGGCTGCATCTGCGAGGTTCTGCCGGACCATCTGTATGTTCTTGACCTGATTGACCTTGCCCTTAATAAAGTCCATAGCACGGGCGTCCTTGCCCACAGGGGCATCCTCTTTAACCTCTGCCTTGGCTTCATCGGCAGCATCCTTTATAGCATTCTTATCTGCTTTATAATCTGTAGAACCTTCCTCATCCTCCCGGGCTTTCTGATCGCTCAGGGTTTCCGATTTCATCTGCGTGTTAGCAAGGTTCGATAAGTCTGACATCTTCGCTTTAAGCTGTGCTTTGACCTTCGTGGTCAACTCTCCATCCTGATCCAACAATGCTTTCACATCAGTCAGGATCTTCTGTGCCTTGGCTTTCATTCCCGATTGGATCCCTTTGGTATCTTTAAAGAAGTCCGACATCTTCTTGAAGTACTTCTTGGCTTCTCCCTTTGCGACATCAGTATCAAGGCCCTGGTTATTGATAGCGTTCCTTGCACCGGAAACAGAATCCTTTACAAATCCCTTGACCTTCCCGAAGATGCTTTTGGCATTTCGCTCTGCTTTGGTAAAGGCGTTCTCTGAGTCTGAATTCTCTGGATCTGGATCATCATCCACATCTTCGTTTTCATCATCCTCAGTCTTTCCGGGTTCTTTTCCATCCTTAGGCGGTTTAGGTTTGTCTTTGGGCTTGTCCTTGGAATTTTTAGCATCATTCGCAATAGCGGTATCATCAGCGGCTTTGAACTCTTTTATGAAGTTCTCCACCTCAGCACTTTTGGCATTATATATATCCCGTTCCTGTTTACTTATAGTATTGTTTTTGGATTTACCGGACATCTTCTTGGCAATGCTTTTCAGGATATCATCAGATATCTCCCCATCTTTTGAATTCTGGAAATTCTCAAAATCTTCCTTAGTAACTTCTACCTCTGGAACACCATCCCAGAAAGTATCGGTTTCCGATTTCTTAGGCTTGCCGTCTTCGGTTGTTTCTTCCTTCTTTCCTGACTTAAAAAAATCGACAATCCCTCCAACAGCTTCTTTCCCTTTTTTTGTAAGGCTCTTGAAGTCTACGAAGTTCTTGCTCCCCGGTTTGACCTCACCATCTTTGGTAAATTGATTGTAGTCTTGTGTGGACAATCCCCCGGTTACGATCTCGTTGCCATACTCATCCTTCTCCACTTTTAATTTTAATGGATTAGCTTTCTTACCAAGCAATAGGTTGGTACGTTGCTCTATGGAATAAGCTTTTAAAGCAGCAGCATTCCTTAAGTTCTCGTCAAGCTTCTTTTGGATTCCTTCAAGACGTGGTACTACATTTGCTCCTGTTTCCGCAGCAGCCTCGCTGATGATAGCCGTTTGTTTGGCAGCTTCCTCCTTATACTGGATCATTAGATCATCGAAGTACGCCACATCGCTGTTTGATTGCACCAATGCCCTAAGGCCTTTGATGTTTAATGCTTCTCCTTTTTCTTTGATATCGATAGCCTGAGTAAACATCTCTTCAAGCTGTGCCACCTGTTTTTCATCGATGGTACCTTCCTTGATTTGTTTTTCAAGGAACCCATCAAACAATTCCTGTTTTCGTTCAGCCGGTATGTTATCATCAATAGCAATATCAGTAAGCTGATCTCTTCTGTGGAACGCTGTCCACGTCTTTTCCGCTTCGGTAGCGTGTTGCATTATCGTGGATAGGTTTTCTTTCCTGTTATGCAGTTGATAGTGTTCTTCCGCTTTCTTGTTCAACAAGGCACTTGACCCGGTTCCACCCATTAGGTTGGCACCAACACCACCCAGAATAGCAGAAACAGCAATCGTTTTCCTGTTCCCTGGTGAGGTATAGTAATCATAAAACCCTTGTGGATCCAGTAGCTTCTCCGGATCCCCGGTAGCTTCTGCATACGCTTTCTGTGATGCCCATTCCTCCCAAGTTTCCTGTACAGATTCTTCCAAACCTTCAAATGCTGTTTTTCCTGCAAAATTTTTACTTCCGATAAGTGTTTTCTTTAACAACGGGGCAAGCTCCATACGTGCCATTTTTCCTGAGATACCAAGACGTTCTGCCTTGTTGTACATCCTACCACCCCTAAGGGCGTTCTTACCTTTAAGCAGCTTTCCTACTCCCCCGTAGGTGATTCCCCACGATAACATATCAACTGCCAGATAAGCAGCGTTGTTCTTCATTGTATTGGATGCCATTTCCCCGAGTTCATCCTCGTTGAACATCAGCTCATCGGTATCTCCTATTTTATCGTTCTTATGTTCATTGACAAGCTGCGATGCTTGTAACATACCCGCTATAAGATTTGAAGCTAAACCAGCTCCTAAGATACCGGCTACGGTTTCCCCTGCTCCTGTAAGACCTGTATCGGTAGCAAGCTTCCCTAACAGGCCAGCACCAGAACCATAGACTTCTTTGCCCATAGCAGTAGCTGTTCTTGTACCTCCAAGAATAGTGCCTGGGGTTCTTTTTGCTATCTGCCCTAATATCCCTCTGGATATACCTCCAGCGTATTTAGCCGCTTTGATATAAGCAATCATTCCTGGTATCTGACGGGCGATATCAACGGAATAGAATTTAGGATTAATAACATCTGCCCAACCAAATTTTCCATTTTTTAATTCCTCCGGGATATATGCTTGGTAATCATCCATATTATCCTGACCTATCTCTTGCAATGTATTAGAAATCCAATTCCCATCTTTGAGAGTTCCCATAGCAGAACCGGGAATCGCTGCCCCTAAAAGCTGTGCTATACCTCCCACATCATGAACGACCTGTCCAAAAGCACCATATAGGAAACTGTTGGCTGTTTCATCAGCAAAACTCCGCATAGTGTATTCAGGTGACCACGAGGTAGGATCGCCCTGTACATCTCGGGAGTTCTCAACACCCATTCCACCTACTTGTTGACCGGCAACCATATTACGCTGTGCTGCCTGTTCCTGCTCCTGTCCTTGTGGAACATTCAAAGGCGTATCAATACGTGAAGGGTTCTGGGCTTCCTCAGCAGCTTTACGTTTCTTCTCAGGATCCATATCCCCGTAGTCGGGGGTACGTCCCTGGCTTATAGCCTCAAATTGATCAGGCTGTCCTTCCGGGATTTGTTGTGGTTCTTCTTCTCCTTTGATTCTTGCTTTACGACGATCTAATATATTTGACATAATTGGTTGGGATATAGTATGATTAATAATTTTGAAGGAACTGTTTCCATCTGTCTGCTATATGCTTATTGACCCTGTATTCCTGTGATTCTGGTTCAAGACCTGCCTGAACCTCTTCGTACCACGCTTGAACAAGTTGCTCATTGTTGTAGTTCTCATAGTCATGAAGTTTTTCGTTCATTCCCTGAGCTTTGCCAACTTCTTCTGTAAATCCTTTGGATTTTACATCAGAAGCCACGTCATTTTTATCTACATACCAATTTTTAGGGTCTTGTTCAGGATCCTCTAATTCCCGTTGGGCATAATCATTGGCAAGATAGAATGACTTCGCCAGCTTATCCCTGTTTTTCTGACCTCCGCTGTTTGCTCCCTGATATCCTTCCATCTCAAAACCGAAATCGCTTTCTTGTCCGGCAAAGATCTCTGCTGTTTCTTTCTTGCCTGTTTCAAGGGCCACCCGTTCTTGTTGGTTCATTTTGGATGCAGCTTGTTGTCTTTCCTGAGTGGTTCTGTCAAGTTGCACCGTTTCAGTAAGATCATTGTTCTCTGCCATCATACCAGAAAGCTTGGTGTTTAAAGCATCATCATCAAGATCTATTTTGTGGTAGAACGTATCTCCATTTTCATTCTTCAAAGCAATCACCGTAGCAAGTTTCGCTGTTCCACCAGGATTATCTCCTTTGTAACCAGCATCTATCTTATCAGTAGCCTTTTGATCTACGGTTCCATCAGTTCCCCTAATACCTCCGCCTTGCATAACGTTTATCATTAAAGCAGACTTGTCTGGATCATTCCCATCTCCGGCAGTCATTTCCCAAGCAGTCTTAACTCCAAGTACTTCATACTTCCCTTTGTATTCATCGTCCAGCTTGGTACTTCCTACCCTGATTCCTCTGGAAGTATATACATCTCCTTTTGGTTCATAATCAAGGACATATCTACCGTCCATTTTATATCCAAAACCATTTTCTTCTTCACTGCTGAGGACTGCTTTTACAACAGCTCCCGTATTGGCTTCATAAACATTATAACTATCTTTCAGTTGTACTTGGCTATCAGCTATATCAGACCAAGCATCCCTTACCCAAGGCCATAGAACAAGGTCGATTGCTTCAAAACCATCTTTATTTAGTCCGTTGTCTTCTACAATAAGATCGCTTTTCTTACGAGCCATTGCAGTGGTCATTTTATCGGAAGGGATTCCGTTCTCAGCATCTCCTTTTTTACGTTTCCCGATAAAGCCACCTTCTTTCTCGGCACTTACAACATCATCCACACTCTGCTGTCCAGTGTCGCTGATCCAGGTACGATAGTTATTGTTATAAGTAACCTTGTCTTCCATATCCCTTTGTGCAGCAGTTCTCTTATCCGTAGTGCTTCCTGTAGTAGTTTTTGGAACTCTAGGTTCTCTTGTTCCTACTCCACCCCATCCCATCTGTGTGACATATCTATTTATTACGTCCAGTCCATCCCTTGTGAGGGGGTCAGGAACTATCCTTTCTGGATACATCATTTGATAGTTTCCCAATATCTTGGTCATATTCCCTTTATAAGAAGCGACATATTCAGGATGTATTTGAGTACCGACATTGAAAGCATTGGAAGGTGGTATCTCCACATCGCTCATCATTCCTGAATAGGTAATGGTAGCACCATCGGGATTGTTGTAGTAGTCCTCCACCGATTGCCTGTCCTTTGGTATCAATCGAGCACCAAGTCCATCCTTCTCCGCTAACCGGATATTGGTCAGGTTTTTCTTATTCTCCTGGTACCGGATATTCTCATCGGAGCGAATGATGCTGTTCTTGATATTGTTCAATGCGGAAATACCTCCTTTCTCAAAGAAGTCTTTTCGGGAACCACCAGCTTCCCCTATTTGGTCACGGAGCTGATTTTGGGATAACAAGATCTTCTTGTTGATTCGCTTGCGGTCTTTCTCCAAAAGCTGATCAGTACTTTTATACATCTCATCGAAAGCTGCTGCTTCCATTTGTTGAGACTGCATCTCTGCCTGCTTCTTTTGTTCCATCATACCGTACAGGCTCTCGGTCTGTGCAATATCACGATACGCCTGATCTCTGTCGTTGACGCTTCCTGTTAATCCAATTAGGGGGTTACTCATAGTATGTAAAGTTAAACAAGTCCTTTAGAGGAATTTGAGTTATTATTGCTGGCCATAGTATTCATCATTTCTATTATCTGTTCATTTGAGAAACTTCTAAAAAATTCCTCTTCATTATTAGATTTCATTTTAATTTCCAATAATTTTTCAGGGGTTACTTTTTCTCCTGGTTTCAAACCTCCTAAATACCTCATCTGCATTATCCTTGGATATACCTCCCTTTTGCTTTGGAATTTACTATCCGGAACCATAGGTGTCATAAGAGAATCTAAACCGGTTGCATGCGTGTATTCGTGAACTGCCGTAACCCGAGCTTCATCTTCACCATATTTCTCATTGACAGAAATAACATCGTTAGATGGATCCCACATCCCCATGTTATTTTCTGGATCTAGTCCAAGTCCAGTGATTTTTCGCTGTTGTTGATATAGATCAGATGAATTAGAGTAAGCCTCAGTGACATTTAATCCATATAAAGCCCTTGTTTTGTCAATTTTATTTACAGCTTCTTGCTGGTATGTACTGGCAATATCTTCTCGTCTTCCATCTTCACTAAGCAATGGCCTTATAAGCGTATTTAATCCTTTTGTAAGCATTGAATCATCTTCAACCATACCGACATTTTTAACAAGCCTTTCTTTTGTCTTGGGGTCATTATACCAGTTTTTGGTCCAATCTTTTTCATAATCCAAATTTTCAGGAGTGTTGTACACTCCGTTCTCATCTTTAGAATTATAAATTTCATCAATGCTCATATTCTTCTTTATTTGAGGATCTGTATTAAACGAAGTTAAACCTTCTGCCCCCATTGTTCTTGCGGCTTGTTGACCTAAATTCATATCAGGTTGGGATTTTTTTTTTCATCCCCAAATCCCGCTAATCCCATTGGTTCAAGGCTCGATACATTCTCTGCCGCAGCTCTCCCGGGCATTGTATTCCTTTTTGTAAAAGCTTGAAGCTCTTGAATAGCGGGGGATTCTATCTTCTCAGGCTTGCTCATCTCCGGAAGGGCTTTATCAGCATCCGAGAACATCAATCCGAAATCCTGTCGCTCTTTGGCCTCAGGGAACTTGGTGACATCCATCTTGATCTTCTGAGGATTGTCATATAGATAATTGATAAGATTTGCCTGATCTTTCTCGGAACCTCCTTGGGAAATAAATTCCTTGGCCATCTCTTGTTGTTGAGGATTCAAGGCAGCTTTCTTTTCAAGGGCTTGCAATTGAAGTCCGGAATATTCTTTGAACTCTGCTTTTCTCTTATGATAAGATTCCTGGCTGTTCGGGGCATCTGGTTTGGCATCTATCGCAAAGCCGAACATCTCCTGTTCCAACCACGACTTCTTCATATGGTTGATACTCCCCGGTCCATTCTCCTTCTGGTATTTAAGACCATTGATCATCTGTGCAAATCCAGCTTGTGCAAGGTCTTCTCCATCCGATCTGCGCTTTAAGGCTTCCTGATAGTCTATCGAGTGGTTTGCCACGTCCTTACGTGCCTTAAAATCGTTTTGGTATTTAAGGGCTTCTCCGTATTGTTTGAAAGCTTGCTCCTTCGCTTCGTAATCGGCAAGCTGCATATCTACGATCCCCTGTGCTTTTGATTTCTCCAATCCACCGAGGTTTCCAAGTACCAATGCCCTGTTTCCACCGGAAGCGTTTACGATGTTAGCAAGTCCTCCTTGTAATCCCTCGGCAAGTTGCGCCTTCATAGCGGCTTCTACCGACGGGGGCAATCCCTCTTTGGATTTCTTGGCGAGTTGTGCGGCAAAGTTCCGGTAGGCCTCCGTTACCTCTTCGGTGCGTTTAGGTATCTTGGTATCTCTCGCCTGTTCAAGACCGTTAAGTCCAAGGGCCATTCCCGTGATCGCATCAAAAGGGATCTCTTTCTTAAAGTCCTCTTTGTTGTAAGACTTTCCTTCCCCCTCGGCCTTCTTCCTTGCAAGGTCTTCCCTTACGTTTTTCCCCCATTGGTCTAACAGGGATTCTCCTTCTTTAGCGAGTCCGGAAGTTTTCGCTGCATCAGTCCCATCGGTATCAGTTGTCTTGGTGGTAGCCTTGACAGGTTCTTCTTTAAGGGGTGCTTTCTCTTCTGTGGGAAGATCAGCGATCTGCTCTCCGTCAAGTGTATCTATTTCAGTATAGCTGTTGAGGTTCTGCGTGTAGGCTACTGCTTCGGGAACCAATCCCATAGGCCCTGAAACGCCTGCCTTTTCTCCTGTGAACCAACCGGCTATCTTCCTGAAATTGTTCTCGGAGAAGAAGTCTTTTGAAGCGGTATTGCTTATGACCGCCCCATCTTGATCTCCGGCCTTTCCTTCTATGATTTTTAATTGTTCAGGACTAAAACTGTCCTTTCCTGTAACCGCTTTTATTCCGGCCTTTCCAAATTCCTGTGGATTAAAATTGTAAATAAAATTCGTTCCACCTGAAACTTTGACTCCATTGGCTTTTGCCCAGGCTTTGAATTCTTTTGCTTCTGCAGGACCACCAAGGGTGATAGATCCTGTACTGGATAGTCCTTTCCCAATATGACCTACCCTTGATTTCTCTCCCCATTTTTGGTATTCCGCCACACCAGCCTTGATTTTATCATCTTGGGCTTTGGCCTTGACAGCGTTGCCTTCATTTCGTTTTGTGATATGGTCATTCACAATAGGAAGATAGCCCTTGGACTTATACTCCGAATTGAGCTGTGCTATTTGTCGGTTCTTATCCACATCGTCCAAGTCCTCATAGTTGATGATCCTATCTTTAGCAGTAAAATAGTCCTTGGATATCTTGTCCTTTTCTGCCTGTGGCATTGCATCTATCTGCACCGCCGTAAGCTGCTCCGGGGTAATGGGTTGACCTACCTTGGTAGCGATACTGTTCATATAAGAAATAGAACTCGGATTCTTATGCTTAGCTCCATCCACACCTACTTCAGTAGCTTTACTAAAGTTTCCTGTGGAGATTTCTTTAATAGCTTTTGCTTCTCCCCTAAGATGAACCAGTGCCCCAGCCTGTTCCATTGTAATACCTTTAGGGTTCAATGAAGAAACGGCTTCCATCGCTTTTGGATATAATACCTCCTTAGCATAATACTTAAAATAAGAATCCTGCAGTCCGGGCATCGTCTTGAATTCATCCAAGCTTTGAGGGATGGGCATCCCATTCCTTTCTGCAAAGGCCTGTATACTCTTCTCTGCGGCCTTCCCATCCTTGCTTAACCACATTTCAGTAAACTGGTATTTCCCTGCAGCGGTGCTGGTAGGGTTTTGAGCATCGTACTGATTATTCGATTCGTGCTGTCCAAGTGCCTTCTGCATATTGGTTACGAACTGCTCTTTCAAGGCCAGTTCACTTGGAGTGGGTTTTGTTTTTTTTGCCATAACGCCTGTTGATTTTAGTGTGGAAGCTGATTTTGTTTTAGTACGTGATACTTCTTTTAAGGGAATATTTGTATTGGTAGCTACTACAGGTGTCGCCTTTGTGGAAACTAATCCCGTAGGGGTAAACTCCATTGGCTTTTGTTTCACCTTTGGGGCGCGTTCTATCCCTGCAGCAGTTAGCTTGTCTGCTTCTCTGGGCACCAATCCTTCAGGATCAAGTTTATTAGCTGCTAGCACAGATTCCCTATGCTTATCAACTGCTTTTACAGCTTCTATTCCCTGAAGACCCTGAGCTTCTATAGAACTCACGACTTCCGCGTTTTTTGTAGAACTATATGGATTCCCTACAACTTCATTTTCAGAAAACCCGGCTTGTTCTTTTAAGCCAATACCAGCAGTAGTTCTTTTATAAGCATTAGTATAAGGTTCTTTAAAAAACTCATTAGGCTTTTCATATATAAATTTATTGTCTTTTAAAAATCCTTTATCGTTATAACTTTTAATCATTTGCTGAACGCCACCAGGACCAAAATTGTAAGCTACATTCTGGAAAAAAGTTTTTTGGATAGGCGTTAACTCAATATCATTTTCCTTTAGGTACTTATCTATATTGTCATTCTCATTTCTTTGAAAAGCAGCTACATAATCAATAGCGATATCAAGCCTTTTAAAGTCACCTGATATTACATTATCCTTCTCATTCTCTGTTTTCCACTCACGAACATTTTCCTTATATTCTTTAGGATCTACATAGCCTTTACGGAATAAATCATTCTTTATATTACCAACAGTATCAAGACCAAGATGCTTCATCCCAGATATAGGATATTCATAATAATCATCTTTAGTAGAGCCGTATTTATCTGCAAGTACGTTATAGCGATCTAATCCTTCCGTAAATAAACCGGAAGCCAGGAAAGCAGGATCTAAGTTGTGCTTCTTAGCAGATGCTTCTATCAGGCTCCTGATAGTTTTTCCAGTAGTAAGATCAACTCTATTAAGAAGATGGGTGTAGTATTGAGTATCGGAACCATAGCGCTTCTTCCATTCTGCTCTGGTGAGATCCTTTCCTGGTCCTGGTTTCTTGTTTGCCATAATTACGAGATTATTCCTAATTGTTTCTTACGAAGGTTCTGCATCGAATCCATAGCGGCCAGTCCTTCCGATTGTCGGTATTCATCCTCACGTGTATTGCGTTCAAGAGCATCTCCCTTAACATTAAATTTCTGTCTGTTGCCGTGGTATTCTTTTTGTGCTGCGGAATGGGCAACGGTAGATATCCCTCCACCAACAGCTGCTCCTATAACCATTCCCCAGGGACCAAAAGCTTTTCCTGCCTGTGCCCCTTGTCCTGCTCCTTCAAGGATAGCGGCCTTTCCATTTCCAACACCACCACCTTCAGCAGAGGTGTCGAATTGTCCTCCCCCGATATTATCTATAAGACCCATCACTGCCGGAGCGGCATCCATAGCACCACCGGCTACAGCACCAGCATCCATTCCACCACCAGATACTTTCACACCATCCTTGGTGACACCTTTATCGCCCATCTGCCAGGAGTTCTTCTTCCCGGCACCCATAAGGCCTTTGTCCGATGCGGCACCAACACCGTCGGCACCCATTTGTGGGTTCTTTCCTAATGAGGTTTTTACCCCGGAAGTATCGTAATCGATCTCCCCGAATTTACTTCCGTATTTCTTCAAAAAACTGTTTGTGGCATGATCTGGCATAGCTTATAATATTATTGGTGACTGTTTCTCAAACTGTTAATTACTGCTAATATATCTACTTTATTTTTATTGAGGCTCTCTGCGGTAATTTCTATTGACATCCAGTTTCCACGAAGGTCGGCCATTTCCGCTTTTGTATAGATATCGTTCTTGGGAGGAAGCGTGTGGTTCCCTTCCCTGATCTTGTACCACCTATGGTTACCGTTGATTGTGCGCTCCTGTTCAAGACTGGTAAGGAACTTCGCACTTTTTATAGGGTACTTTAGATTGGTGACAATCTGCATCTGCCTGTACAGGAACACTTGATTGATCTCACCGTTAACGGTAGTCTGCACTTTGATGAGTTTCTTTGCCCCGAACAAGTCAAGTGGATATCCTTCATTCAACTGGTGCAGCTGATTACTTACCGGAGCATATAGCTTGTTGTCAAAATCTATGTACAGGTCATTGTTGTATTCATACTCCCCATTGATAACCTCGAAGAGTTCATTGTAGGAGATCACGAAGCTTGCCCCGGAGGAAGTCCGCACCCGAACATTGCTCTCTTTGTTTGCGTGGTCATAGAAGCCTTCACAATCAATGATCCTATCGTTCTTTAACCGGTTCCAGTAATCAACGTGCAAGAGGTTCTTTACAAGCATCGGCTTGTCCACTTTCACGAGTTCTATGTGCTTTTCGTCAAAGAAGGTAAAGCCAAAGTCGCTCAAAGCAACGGCCCTTCGTATCGCTGTTCCATAAGAACTGAGTACCTGATGTCCTTCCACGACCTGTCCGGATCCCTGTTTGATATTTATGGGATTTCCCTTTGAGTCCTGAACGATCCTGTCGGTACCGATATGGATAAGAGAGGTTTGATTACTTTGAATAGCGAACACCTGGTCTTTCCACCGAAGGATGTTCGATACATCGCCCTTGTTCTTTTCAAGTTCCGCATAGAAATTGTTGGGCTTGAACATCGTCCAGCTGTCATACAATTCCCCTGAAAGCTTTACATCAGAAACAGCAATAACATTTCCAAGATCGGGATCATCTTTAAACTGGAAAGGTTTAGGTATAAATTCCTTTAGGTTCGCTTCATTAAAATAGGCTTCATTGATATCTTCCGTCCGCAGTGTTTCAAAATTGTGCTTAGCAGTTTCACGAAAGAATTCGTGTCCAGAAGTAAGCTTAGGCTCTACCTGTGATTCCAATACCACGGCATAACTCCATGCACCGTTGCGTTCCCAGAATTCTAAATCTCCACCATCACGACCGTTCCCTCCGTTGTTTAGGTTCACCCTGTACCTCAACTCATCATCCCCGGCATCGTTCTTCGTGCGGAGATTCAAAGTGATGTAGGTATCGGCACCAACGTCAAAGGACTGTACTCCATTGTTTTTTGCTACAGGAATGGTCTTGCTCATTGGGATATATACATTGTGGCTGTAGGCTTGTTTGCTTCTTCCACCATATACAGATTCCTTATTATCCCTGTAGATATTGACAAGGGGATAACTGTCATAAACAATATGCCCGGAGCCTCCAAGACGTACCTCAGCATCTATGGTATGGATATCAGGACCTACGATTGCGGGAGTGAACAGGTCTGTTTCGGTTTTCAGGATTACCGTACTGTAACCGGGAGAAGTCCTTGCGGAACTAAAGAGGGCCACCTTAGCCCTGGTTTGTTTATATTCCCATTTACGGGCAAAGGAGCTGAAGTACCATGGCATTGATGCAAATGCGATCGCATTATTCGATACATCGTGTTGTAGGTCAAAAGCTGCTCCTGAGATCAACTCTCCCCTATTCATTCCTTTGGCCTTAGCGATGTCGATAGTTCTTTGAGCTTCGGTCAAAGACTTGTACAGCGGTTGTGATTTGGAGAATACGGAAACATTAAGGAAATAAAACTCCCTGCTTTTCCCATTTTCCTTGTCTTCATTGGCATCCCGTGGTAGCATTTCCGAATTTATGTTACCCTCAATTTGTTCCCAAGATATTTTCCTTGAAAATTTAGGGTATTTCTCTTTGGTAACTTCCGTCCAAGTCCATCTTCCCGTATCGACCCCATTTATCGCATGGGCATAGTTCATAATAACGCCCGGGGTATGATCGGTATTTAATTTCGCCAGAACCTTTACCTGTGAGCTGGACACATACTGATCTGATATCTTTCCGAAATACAGGTCGGGAGAATCAAAGGTGCAAAGCTTCCTGCTGGTGATTACCCTTTTTGTCGGATCCACATTTGCCTCGTCTGCCGGTGTGTAAACATAATCATCCCCATTCGCATCATATTGCGCCAGTCCAAGTTTTTCATAGACAGGGCCTCCGTAATAAGGCAACGTCCACTTGTCCTGAAGGGCAACGGGCATCCTGTTATCATCATTATCATCTGCCTGTACCCGCTGCAACGGTGCTGCGATACCTTGGCACAGGATGGTTCTGTTCTCTTCTGTGCGCTCCACGTACAGCAACTGGTACATTGATATCAGCTTTTGTAGTTCACAGCTTAAACGCACCTCTACGTGCATTTTTATTCCGTACCCGTACAGGGTTCCGTTCTCAACGTTCTGGTGTTTAAAATTCTCGTTGGAAAGTATAAGATTGCCCTCATCGTCGATCTCTTTCCTGAGATCCCCCAATCCGGGAACCTTTATATCCCCAATGGGAACGGAGAAATAACGGTGGCTTTTGTGGTCGTATGCCTGAAAAGCCAATCTGTAAATTTCATCCTTCATCACGTATTTCTCAAAGCTCGGGGCCACAAAATCCAATAGCTTCCCAGCACCTACATAAGGCTCGGTTGCTTGGTTAAGTAAAGCTTCCTTCTGTTCCCTGAAGGTGATCCGGATTCCATTACCCTGGTGGAACCCTATAGATTCAGCACCGTACACAAGTTTGGAAATATCGATATCAGGACTAAGGAATACAAGGTCTGTTTTTATGTTCTCGATATATTGCTCATTGTTCGATTCAAAAACGTAATACGAGAAGTCACTTTGAACAAGCGTATCTATAGGGGAAAATAATAACTGACCGTCGCTATCGCTGATAAGTAAATTCGGGAAATAATCAGGAAAATCAGGATTGTTTATTTGTTGATCCAGGATCCACGCCGTTACTTCCGGAAGGATGCTGGTATAGCTTTCAAGAGCAATGTCCGAGATAGTGAAGTCCAAAGATAAACCTACAAGTTTATTTTTAAGACTAATGGTCAGCGGACCGAAGGAAGCTATCTGCGTATATTTCTTGTTCCGTACATAACTGAGCTTGGCGGTACTGGTAGGGTCTATGTACCGATAATTCCAAGGCTCAGGATTTATAAGTGTTTCATGGGTTTGCCCTATAGCGTTCCAAGAATGTAAAGGAAACAGGTAGTCGAGGTTTTCTATGGCAGCAGGAATAGGAGCGTTCCTTAGACCTGCAGCAATCAGCTTGTTCTTTTTAGAAGTGAAGTCGTTGCAGTAGGTCCAGGTGTTCTTGAACTCCAAAATATCGTTCAGGGTAATATCGTCGATCATCTCGGCTTCGTTACCGTAATGATTAAAATCGACAATTGCCCTCGATGGTTTTATTCCTAGGTTCCTGATTGCCGTAGGAATACCCAGGGCTTCAAATTCAAGAGCGATGCACTCTATTTGTGAGGAAGGCTCAGGATCTAATATATTGCACTGTACCTTCACCATCTTCCCCGTGATCTCGCTGACAGCTCCACCCCTGAAAAGGATTGGTGCATCTTCCACTAAAAGGGTAGCGAATTCAGAAAAAGGGGAGAACCCTGATACCTGTCCGTTTTCGGAAATGATCCTGTACAAGTACAAGGACTTCATCGCCTTTAGCAATCCTCCGTCAAGTATTTGCTTAACCTCAGCTTGCAACAAGACGTTGTCAAGGACCTGGTTGAATTCAGAGGCGCTCCTTTTCGACAGGGAGGTATCTTTCCTGTTGAATACCCTTCTGGGGTTCACGGCATCGGTATAATAAACACGTTTGTAGAATTCATTTTCCTCCACGCCCTCGGTGGTAATCTTACCTTCCATAGGCCAGTTCTGTGCGCCTGTCCAAATACGTTCCCCTTTGAGCACGCCGTTGTTGTCGAGCGTGAAACTGATAATAGTATCGTAATAATCAAGGTTGTTCAGAGGGATATTGTTATTGTCGATATTGCAAATGGAGAAGTCAGCAACATTAAAACGTTCCTTGTAGTATTCTCCGAAATTTATCTCATTTACCAATCCTTCTACACTGGAATAAGGGATCTCATAATCGGTGGGATCCGATACAGGATTGATCACGGTATAAACGCTTTCAATGATTGAAGAGTTTGCAGCTATGCCCGTGGTGTTCATTATCAATATGCCCGTATTGGCATCCGCTTGCAGCGTGAAGCTTTCGGAGAACAGTGTTTGTTCCGTGATCTGGGTTTCCGTTCCCTGTCCGCTTCCTGTCGGCTTCAAGCATTTGGCCATTACCAGCGTTTCATCGCTGAAAGAATGAAACCCCAGGTACTTTACGATACTTGCATTCTCATAAACAAGCTTGCTCCCTTCAATAGATGAAAATGAAAAAACGCCGTCTTTCGAGTACAGCCTTCCATTGATACCTTTTGTGTAGGTGTTCTTCTTCTCTATGTTTTGTACAGAGTCTTTTGAGTTTCCTCCCTCGAATGTGTTTACTGTAGTGAAATTTACCATTTTCAGTTATTAAGCGTTTGAAACGATTGAAGCTGTATATGTTGTTGCGGAAACAGCCGCAAGATCTCCGTTGATATCAATTAAAGTAACGGTGCTGGTTCCTGTTTCCGTCGCCTCATCTTTAATAATCCTGTGCTGTATTGAGAAAGAGCCTTTTCCTTTTTCATCTAAACCAACACTTATAGGAACAATGGCATTTACGATATGACTGCTTTCTATACCATCGATAGAAATAACCACGACTCCTTGCGCCTCAGGATTGGCGGTAGTCAGGAAGGGGCAGTTTATATCCACGTTGATTTGTGCCGTTCCACCTTGGTACCCTTCAACTATCTCGAATATCGCGGTGTGGTTGAAAGTGTCATAAGTAACATTGGTTTCACTGAGTATGCTACCAATGACCGAATAATCTTCTGTCTTTGTAAGCGTGGCAATGGAAGCTACATTGATCGTAAAGGAATAAACCGTAGGTTCAAGCATTGTACCTTTCCCCACCTGATATTGTAGCACCAGATATGGGAACCCACCTCCTTCGAGGTACGTGGTATATATAGCTGACAATAGGTCTTTTGGTGACAATCTATAGCCTTGCAATACGGACTGGCCGTTTAGGCTGAGGTTGTTAACCCCTCCAATGGAAACAATCTCCACGAACTCTACCGCTTGGTTGACGGGCAAGATATTGAGCATACCATCTGATTGTCCTTTTATCCAGGTCGCTGTTACATTTGCCGAGATGGGAAGATTGGCGAGGTCATATTCTTTCCACGTTAAATTCAAGGAAGCTTCATTACTGGTCTTGGCAAGGCTCTGGTCATAGGTTTTGTACTTGACGGACTCTGAAAGATAATATCCATCAAGTGACGGGATCCTTTCAAAGCTAAGGCTCGATTCCAGGGCAATAGCATAGTTGGTGTTCAGAAGTACTACCGTAGCCCCTACCTTAGCTATTACTGTTGTAGGGATTGATGTAATGATGAAATGCGATATTGCCATGATAGCTGGGGGTTTTTCAAAGTTATCATTAAAATTTAAATAATTCTAAACTTGCTTAGAACAAATAATACTACAAACACAATGCAGCCAATCATAAATGCGTAATAATCCCATGGATAAACATATACTTTTACTTCCTTGGAATGGCTCAGTTCTCGGTAAAGTTTATTGTAAAGTGTTACACTGTCCTTCTTGAACTGCATCAAATATCGTTGCTCTAAACTGTTGGAGGTGCTGTCTATGAATTGCTCCAGGAACAGTTTCCCATCCTTTGAATAGATACGGGAGGTATTGCCACCTGATTTGATTTGCGTGTCGATAGAGGCCAATATACCATCCTTGCAGGGGTTTTCTATCACGGTACTTCCGGAGGTGGGACGGGTAACATAAACAAGCCGGTCCCGGTATTCTGTTTGTATCAGTCCGGAGGTAATCTCAGAAGTCTTTATTTCACTTTCTTTTTCGGTATCGACCGTAACTTGCTTGGACTTGCATCCGGAAAGGAACAGGAACAATAGTAACATCCATAAAATCTGATCGTTTTTCATAAGTTTTGTATTATAATTAATCCGATAATGCAAATTGTCAATACTGACACAGCGACCATTAAAATGAATATTTTAAATATGAGTTTCATAGCATATCATAATATTTGTTAGTGAGGTACATTCTATCTTTAAGGCCATTGGTGCCACCATTAATGCGTTTTGTGAGATTGATTATAGACTGGTTGTTCACCTCTTCACAAAGATGCCACAGGTTGTTTTCATCAAAGAAGAACAAAGCCGATTCAAAATAGTATTTTTCAATTACCAGATCAGGATTGTTAAGTATTTGCAAATTTTGCATCTTATTTGCAAATTGCTCATAGTTGTTTTTTCCGGTCAATTGAATTGCCCCTCTTCCAATATACCTGAAGCCATCGCCACTTGCTTCATCTCCATTGCCCATCCTGTTTGAATAGACCCTATTAGCTATTTTCTCCGGGTTGTGGGCGTAAGCGATACGATCGGCATTGTTTATGAAATACCTGTTAAAGGTTTTTCGTAAGCCTTTGTCAGAATAATTCAGGTTTTCTTTTTCGTACCTGAAATTGGCTGTTTCATGAACAATCTGCCCAACAAAGTGCGCTATTTTAGCATCCGAGGAAATAAAAAATACCTCCTTCATTTTTGAAATGGTATTCTTTCCCATGATCCCGTCAGGAACTAAACAATGTTTCTCTTGAAATAGCTGTAGTTGGTTCATCTTCGGTTGTGTTTATTGTATCTGGGTGATTCATCATCAGTATCATTCTCATAATGCATATGCTCGTCTTTATCGGACTTGTTGAGAAAAGCATTTAGATCACCGTTTTTCTGGAAATTGTAAAGTTTTTGCATGACCCATTTAGGCGGGTGCTCCCCACCGCTCCATATAAAGAAGTTCTTCAGTATTTTACCGCCTGGCCAAAGCAAGGTTGAAACCTGGATTGTAGATCTGAATCCATCAGTGATAGAGTTATCACCAATGGGGGAAATGATCAGTTCCAATACGAAATAAACCCCGGAGATAATAAGCACCATCTTCATGGTCTTGGTCAGGAATGTTTCCCAATTGAAATCCTTCCTTACAAAATGGGCTATCAGGCCTATGATAGCATTCGCGAAAATGAAACCCACGGCAGACAATGTGAAAGCTTCGTTGTCCTGGTACCACAAATCCAGTACACCTATTATAAAAGCTATTGGGGAGATATACATGAGCACCCTTCCCAAACTCTCTAACCGATGCATGGGGTCGCCATCACTTTCGGAAGATATGAGCAGGTTACAGTATATTTTAAAAAACGTTAGTTTTATCGTTTGGAACATCATAGGGGGGATATGATTCTTAATTTATTTATTAACGGGGTTCTGGATTATCCATATGTAATGTTTATTGTGATTCCTGAGATATAGAACAGAACCTATCTATTGTTCCACTTCTTACTTTTACAGTCCTGCTCCTTGTTCTTCCTGAATCATTTTTAGAGGCGGTCAACCTTACTGTTGCATTACCGGTACCTGACATTATATCTGCAGTAATCCATGAGAAAGAAATATTAAGAACCCAACTACTATTGCTAATAATAGAAATATCAAAATAGAACGATGGGAAAGGAGCATAATAATTCCTAGGAGAAACCTCTAGGATTGTCAAACTCAATGGACATAGTTCCGTATCTGGAACAGGGGCCACATAGTCGGGGTCTCCAATGGTATTTGGTTTCACGATTCCTGTCGCTACTCCGGTAGCTACATCGTACTGCTCTAGGGTGGTCCAAGCTTTGTTTCCTGTATTGCTCATATTCCGCAGATTATTTTTGTGGAACCCAGGTTCCATAAATTCATATTTGAATTACTCCAATACCTCACGCTTTGAGGATAGGTGCTTTGAAGTGGTTCCGTAAAGTTTTTTAATTTCTCGTTACCATAGTCTACCTGATACCCATTTGTACCTTGCCATCTATTGTTGTACAACAAAGCGGGTCCAGTTATATCCAATAGTATTGAGCCCGTAAAATTCTTTCCGCTATATATCACAAGCCTTGTATTGGAGTCAACGGCAATACCATCAAAGGTCCAGTCTATTGATTTCGGAAAAGCTACTTCGTTATCGGGGTATTCACCAGCACCTACGAATTCGCTATAAATATCCTCTTCATATATCTTAGTGTAGAATACTTCTGGATTTGAAGTAACAGTACGGTCGCTCATCAGCAGTCCTGAGAAGTGAACCCTACAATTCGCAACCGGTGGTTGTGGCGTGGGGTCAATAACGGGCGCTGGAATCACCACAACGGCTCCCTGAACACAATAAGGTCCAATAGGCCGCCAGGCTAATTGAACTGTATCAGGAAACCCATATCGTTGTTTTATTGCTTGCATATTATACTGGGTCGGTACCGTAAAGTACAAAATTATTATTTGCCCTGCCACGGATTCCGAATACTCCGCTTGGACTTAGAGTCTTTGTAACCGAGGCAACGTTCCTGAGGGTCACACCTACCGCAGCTTGAAAGGTAACGGTTGCTCCTGCATCAGCTTCCCCTTCATAGAGATCGTCTATTAGAAGTCCTGTGGGAACGGTTACAAGGCAGTTGATTGTGAAAACCAACCATCGCAATTGATCCGTTGAGTTGATGGTATAGGTAGCGGTAGTAACCTCTTTCACGGTTTTTCTGTAGGCATACCTCGAATCAAGGTTGATTGATAAACTTGTCAATCCAGCACGACCAAGGGTTACCGTTCCACTTGCAAAGGACAAGGCGTTAGGGAAGTTGTTTCCATCCGCTCCGGTCCCCGATACGGTAGCTTCAATGATCACCTGTCCATTGGCACCATAGCTTATGGCCACGTTTGCACCAGGAACAAAATCTATGTCCTGAAGGGATCCAATGACTTTCCTCTGGATGCCACTGGTCTTCAGGTTAAAGCCCTTATAATTATCAAGTGTGGGCTTTGCCGTTATCTGTGCGTAGGTATGTACATGATCTACATGGGCGGCACCTATATTGGCTGCTGTAAGGCTGCGTACAGACCATCCTGTGGGATGGCCTTCAGTATCAAAAGTAAGATTACTGATCACCACAGGTCCTGATAGTGTGGTCTTGTCAATCCAAGCTTTCAAAGAATGAACATATGCCGCAGGAATATCTGGCTTGTTATTGATGTAAGGGATATTGGCGGGGTTGACTTCTGCCCAGTCAGCTTGCACTTGTGCCACACCAGCTGATGTTGCTGCAGGGGAGGCAACCTCGAATAGGTCTCCTGCTACAATAGGGTTATCCGCATTGATGGTTCCCTGTCCTTTGTTGGCTATGATGTACTTATACATTGGCTTACTGATTTAAAAACATTTTTTTTAATATATATAAAGGGTTCTTGATTCTCAATCGGTACTCATTCCCTCCACTACCCATTGATTTTTCAAACTTGTCATTGGCGGCGGAGTACCTACATTCTACTTTACCGTTAACTCTGTAAGCGATGTAATGCAGTCCGTGAATTCCATCTTTAGTACACCACACAAATCGTATTTTTTTAAGTTGCTCTATTTCGGTGCCTGCTTTAAAAACCGTACTCTTAATGACTCTAAAGTCCTCTACCTCTCCATCGCTCCATTCAGGCTTAAACTTTTCAACAAAGTTCCGGCTGTGATTTCTAAGCCACCACCAAATAAAATTACTTAATGTTCTTCCAACTGTTCTTCCTGCTTTTTTTAGTTCTTTCGCACTTCCGAAATCACCATCAACAGTATCATTTAAAAGCCACAACCCCTTCACGTTAAACTTGTACTTCAAAATATAAGCAAATGGTAGAAGTGGAAATCCAAAGAAAGAAACCAAATTCCAACGGATGATATACCAGTCATACCAGTTCCAATAAGCTTGTATTTCTTTGTCAGTGATCATAATATATAAAGTCCTATCAAAACTCCGATAAAAAATGATCCAAGGAGTATGATTACTCTGCCTTTTTGAATCCAAGGTGAATTATGTATAGTAAAATCAACAGTAACTCCTGTTTCAAAAAGCCATCTACGTCTTAATTGTTTAAGTTTTAATATAGGATTAGGATGCAGTGATTTTTGAAAATTATATCCGGGATCCATAAATCGCCATAGCTGCGTCTTCCAGAAGTGATCTTCAACTTCCAATGGAATCTTACTTTTAATAACAGCATACACGATGTACTGAGTCCAGAAGATCAGGAACGGAATACTTAACCATTTAGAGAGAGGGCCATAACCGAGGTGGTTAGATCCTTCATAGGTAATAGCAGCTGCCAGTGGAATACAAGCAAGAGCCATAAGAACATAGAATATTTCAAACTTAGAATACTTACCATTCCTCCACTTTGGAAAGAAAGAAGTTGAATTGATGTTGAACAGTAATTTTTCCATAATTATCGTTTATTAAATTCGTTGTTATAAAGCGTTTTAGTGGTTTGAATATCCCCTTGGCTCAATATCTTGCTCCTGTTGAAAATCTCCCCATTAAGTAAGGTTATTTCTATCTTAGTGGAATCCTGTTGTACATTAAACGACCCATACATCATTACACTCTCAATATCAAAACTGCCACAGTCAATGGAGTTTTCGTCTATTTCAAATTGTCGGTGCATTTTCTCAGGGATATTTTCGTAATTTACCGTTACATACTGATCCCTATCTTTTCTGGTAAATTCGTGATTAATACCAAGTGCGTGCATAAATTCGTGCCAGATAACATTGGCTTCAAGCCCTGAGGTTAGTTTTATTCCCTGAACCCCGCCTTGCTTACCCAAATAACTAGAACTGCTCGCAAATCCCCTTGTAATTCGTATTCCGTCTAGCCCTGAATATTTTAGTTCATCAGGAGTAAATTCATTAAATAAAATTCCTGTTGCTTCTGAAAATTCTTTTAAGGCTATACGTATTTTTTCTTTGTCCTCATCTGATTCAAATCCTAAAAAGACACCTCCGAAAACATAGCGATTTCCTTGAATAGCATAGTTTATAATGCCTTTTTCCCAAAGCCTGTCTTTAGGGCTGATTACCGTTCCTTTGTTTATATCAGGTATAATATCAAACTCTATCAATCCTGTTTCATTGTCAATTTTTGATAAGTCAAGTTTTACCAATTCCCGGCATTGGGAAAACTCATCTTTTTCAACAGGCTCTTTTGCGCAAGACGAAAAAATCAATATTATAAGTATGTACTTTTTCATAATTTCACTTTAATTGGTGCTTGTTTTTCAAGGGCTTCAAAGAAATGCCTGTCGTGCCATTCTTGTTTTGCCAAATGTTTGGCGTGTCCTTCGCTGCTTTTATCTATTTTCCAGCACGTGCCCATTATTTCTTGATTTCGTTTATTGTCTTTCAACCCGTATATTTTCCCGATTTGCCTGAACAGGATTATCCGTGTTAAATATTTGAATTGTTTCAAATCCTCGTTTAAGTAAATGGCCTTTCTATCTTTAGATATCCTGCCTATCATATTCAAATCTGCTTTCACGAAAAGTATTGTTTGAACCGAATCCAATTGTTTGATATTTCCCACCTTTGCATATCTGGCAGATTGGTGAAAGTCCTTCATCAGCTCTTTCAATATTGGGTCATTGGTCGTTCCCGTGAATTTCACCTGTTGTGCCGATAAATTCAGGGACAATAAAAACAAGAGGGGGATAAGTGTTTTCATTCTCCGAATATCAAATAAGCGCCAATGATAATTGTTAACATCGGAATAAATACCAAAAGGAATATTTCCCAGGTCGGGTGTTCTCTGTCAAACCAGTTCATAAGAAAAATGTTAGCAAGATGAATAAAATAGCAGGGACTATGCTGAAAATGATATCTCCTTTTGAAAATTTCCCTCCCTCGTATTTCCAAAAGTAATATTCATTGGCGGCGGCGATCAATAGGACAATCCCAAAGGATATCCAGATATTGAAAATCACTGCCAATAGCCAAAAGCCGATAAACCCGTAAAAGAAATGAAGCAGTTTATCAGATTCGATAATGTTGGCGAAGTAGTCTTTGATTGTTTCTATCATTTTAAATTATATTAAAACTTGCACCCCAAAGGCTTATGGTTCTCGCTCCTGAAGTTATGGTTTCAGTAGGATTTTTTGACGCCCAACTTGTAGAAGCTATCGTAATGTAAGCCCCGCTGTCATTAAGTACGGCTGTATGCTCAAACACTAATTTAGACCAAGAAGTCCCTACCGTTTTTACAATACCTTTGTTGTTGCCTGCTTGCGCATTGCCATTAAAACCTATTATAATATCAGTAGCTACATCGGCCTTTACCCATACTGATACCCTAAGGATTTGCCCTGCATCAAAGGATGTATTGATAAAGGTGTATAGCCCTGAGGAATTTGCGTTCAAAGACACTGTCCTTGCTTGGTTGTTACCATCAGGAGAAGGTTGGGTCGTGGAATTTATTGTCGCTCCTGCTTTAGTCCAATACGAGTTTTCATATTCATTCGGGAATGACAGTAAATTAGGCTGGTCTATGGTAGCCACAACTACTCCCCCTCCAAATCTGTACGGGTTCAGTATGTTCATAGTCGTATAGGTTTCATAGATATTAAATTTTGGGTCAATTTTGCGCTCTGCCATTTTAGAGGATTGGGTTTGCTCCCCGTTCCCATCCTGCATCGATATCAGGGGTCAAGCCATCCGCTAATTGTTGTTTTTTGTTCTTTTTCTCGTTGTCGTTTTTCCACATTTTAACTTCAAATTCCAATACCTGGTCTTCAATTGCAAGTTCTTCTGCACCTATAGACAACCCTCTCGCCCTTTTAATCTGGACTCCCGCTGATAACATAAAGAGTTTTTCGTTGTTCTTAAAGGTGGTTAGTTCATCATTGGCCCCGGCTTCTGCATTGTCGATTGCCAGTTCAATAGCTTCGTTTGCACGTTTCCTCAATACATAGGTTCTTTGGTATTGCTTTACTCCGGGATAAAGCGGGTGGTCTTCCAATAAATTCAATTGGTTGTTTGCTACCATCCCTTTTAAATCCGTATCGAATTTATCCAATATGAAAATTCTTGAATCTCTATCTGGTTCAGGTTGTGGTGTTGTTTTAATTAACCATTGGTAAGCAGGATCACCATCTGTAATTGGTGTTAAATCCTCTTTTGGATAAACTCCATTTGGAACTACTATTTCTCCGTCCGAGATTCTAAAGCAAATTGCTGGTACACTCATAATTTTTATTCTAAGTTTTGATTATTTCTAAATACGCTTGAAGATTTTGTCCTGTTTCTCCGCTTCCAGTTTGAAAAATATTCCAAGTTATTTTATCGCCTTTTAAAAAGTCCGTAGTAACTAAAACGGGGGCAATTCCTGTCAATGAAGTAAATTCGTTGAATTGTATTTGTGCCTTTGTTGAGGTTATAGAAACCCCGTTTTTCTTGATGTCAAAAATAAGATTGGTTATTGCGGGTGCAACTTCCACACCTATCCAAAAAGTAGAAAGAGTAAAATTGTAAAGTGCATACGTGGTATAGACATCGCCCGATGTTAATTGTCCAGAAATGTTGCTTATTGCATAAGAAATGGTGTCTGTTGCTGCGCTGCTATTTGCTGATAATGGTAAATTGTTCTGTAATAAAAGATCTACTGTCCCAAATGCTTGAACTCTTGAAATATCAAAAGCACCTTTCCAAGTCATTAGATCACCTAACGGGGTTCTCCCTGCAATAAAATTACTTATAGATACGGAAATGTAACTTGTTCCAAAATTAAGTTCGCCTATCCAAATACAAAAATTAACACCATCATTTCCAAACCTGATAGGTACGTCATATTTCCCCTCGCTGGTCAAAATAGTAGCGGAAAAGAAATCAGGATTAACAGAATTTGTAACCCCTGTTATATGAATCAGTGCAGAATCTTTTAACCCTGTACCACCAGTTCCAATGATTTGAACTTGCATCCCAAACCCCCCTATAATTGTGGTATCAACAGGGCATTTTATTTTTATTGCCCCTGGACTTCCTGTTCCTGCAAGGCTGGTTTTTCCCCCTATTGGGTTTGGAATATTCAGGATGGAAGATTTCCCTGTTCCTACCCCTGAGTAACTTGATAATATATTGTCCTGAATCCCTTTTGTGGTAAGGTATTTAACATCGTTTATTATGGATAGGTTTGTTGCTTTGTTTGCTATCTTTTCCACCTCTGCATCATTGGCAAAGCTTGGTAATTTCCGTCTGTGTAAAAACATAGTTACATCTACACCACTTGCAGCCGCTCCCATACTTCCCTGACTTCCGTCCCCACTCCAAATCTCAATCCCATCTACTGTAGTTTCAAAGCTTAGGTTTGTAATCCGTATTCCATCGGCTGCGGGTTTTTCCAGATTCCAGTCAAAAACACGAAAAGTTACATCCGTATTTTGCGGCTCAAAATCAGTAAATGTAACCCGTTTCACATATCTATAAAAACCATCTGCCCTTTTTATAACGGCTTGCTTACCATTAGTAACACTATCCAATAATGCTAAAATATTAGAATAGTCATTTGCAACCCCTGAAAGATAGTAACCATAATCTGATGGGACGTCCTCGTATGCAATCCGATAAATAGAATTGTTTAGTTCTACTACATCTGCGGCATCGGCTGGGGTGTAGGCTAAAGCGGCTGCGATGGTTGCGGCAGTTACATTGGCGTTAACCGTTACAGCTCCATATTCATCGATAACAGCATCACCGATAAGCTTGATGCCGATAAATTCCTTATCGGCAACAGGCGTGTTGTGGGTGTTCATCCACTGTGTTACACCTGCCCTGTTGAGCGATATTAACTCAGATATAGGGATTTCCACTATCGTCAGCTTCTGGTCTGTTACAGGCGCTGTAGCTCCATCTGCTCCGGCTGGTCCTTGTATTCCCTGAATGCCCTGTAGTCCTTGCGCACCCGGGTTTCCTTTTGGGCCTATAAGTCCTTGTACGCCATCAATACCTTGCACTCCCTGAATACCCTGTAACCCCTGATCTCCCTTCGGGCCTTGGAACACTCCGGCATCGAACCAGGCCGTTCCATTCCATACCCAAAGATGGTTGATACCATCAACCGGATCGGGAATAGTCCATCCATCACCAATGGTATTTCCTGTAGCAGGAAGGTCTGATTCTAAAGCCTTTCCTCCAAGGAGTGTTACAGTAGTTCCATCTGCTCCGGCAGCACCAGTTGTTCCTGTAACACCAGTAACACCTTGTATGCCTTGTCCGCCGGTAACACCTTGGATTCCCTGAATCCCATCAGCGCCAGCAGCACCCGTAAGGCCTATATCGCCTTTATCGCCCTTGAACAAGTAATTCTCCTTCAGGTTGACGTTCTCGGAAGGAATCAGCTTGAATACGGCCTGGTTGCTTTCCAGAAAAGGATCTACGGAAGACGATACCGTGAATTCTATGTTCGTCCTGTCAAGGGCAACGGATTGCCCTTGAATGATAATGATATTGTGAAGGTCTGTAGGGAATACAAAGAACAATATCCCATTGATGTTGGAAGTGAGCTCATAGCCTTGTGATCTTTTCTCCGCAATGATCGTATCTATATTCTTCTGGTACTGGTACAGTACACCATTATAGATGGCATACTCCGGGTTCAATACAAATTGCAACAACGCTGAATCAGCAACGGCAAAGGTCGTCGCTGAGGTGGCCACTGCGCCATTGTATTTCAGTTGGAATATAAGTGGCAGCTTCTTCAAAGATACCGTCAAAGGAACGCCTTGTAATGGGTCGATCCATCCCTTTACGAAGGATCCTGTTACAAAGGTAAATGTCGTGCTGTTGAGCTTCCCTGAATTATCGCTTACTTTAGGAGCGTGGGAATCTCCGGATTGTATAATCTTAAATTCAGCCATTAGTCTACCCAAGTTTGGTTAACCTCATCCCGTACCGAGAATAAGAAAGTATCGTTTTTGTCGGGGCTTCCCGGTTCCGGTGCCACGCCTACGTGTACCAGTTCGTTGTTGTTCAGTTGTACCCTTGTAACCACGGTATTTGCGACCACGGGTACATAGTTGAGGTACCACGCTCCGGTGTTCAATGGGTTGATCCAATTGAAGCGCACCGCATCAAAGAGGTCTCCCTCAGGGTCGTTGTAAGGAGGTGCAGCAAGTGTTGTGAATGCAGCAAGGGTTATAGGTGTAGTTGTTCCTCCAAGCACCGTCATTTGTATATTACCTATGGTCGGAGGTTGGTTGTCCGGATCCGGTGCCGGATCGGGTGCTACATATACGGGTTCTACAATACCACCGCTTCCAGTTCCGGCACTTCCACCACCGGGAACAGTAACAGCAGGATCGGTATATCCACTACCACCTCCGGTAGTTCCACCTGCATCTATAGAGGTAGTAAGGAAGCTCTCAGGAACCTCGCAGAAGCACTGTTCCTTATCGGAATAGATCAACGCATCCTTATAGCTCCAACGAAGCTTCTCAGCGATCCTTTTCCATTCCTCATCGGTAGATGGGAATACGTCAGAACCACGGGCTTCGCCTAAGCGATCGTGGTAATAGTTTTCATAGTACATCAACAAGTTTGCGTTCCTCTTTCCGGTAAAGACACCTTGCTTGAACATCCAGTAGACGATCCCCGAAGTAACCGCTTCAAAGTGGTTCTCCGTGGTAACGGGGTTTCCGTTCCCATCGTGAAGGAGCGTGTAGTAGAATAAGGTGAATTCCTCAGGGCGCACACCGTTGCAAAAGAACATCCAGTTTCCCTGCAATCTCCATTGGCTTGGGTGGATGCTGTTTTCGTTGCAGCTGCCCAATTTTTCAAGGTGGACAATATCATCGGGGAGTTTCAATTTGTAGATATTCCCATCATAGAGCATCGTGCCATCTGTTAAGGAATATTTAACTCTTTTCAGAATTACGGTGCCTCCATATCCAAGGTCGTGTTCGGCCCTGTAAAGCAGTCTCCTGATCTTGGGATATTGATTTTTGGCGATGGTCATTCCAGTGTCATCCTTGACTCTTTCAACGACAGACTCAAACGGAACTAGGTTAGAGAACATAGGTAGAGGGTTTTGTTTTTGAACTGTCTTTTCATTTCCGTGTTAAATATAGGTAATAAATCTATGTTAAAATTGTTTTTGTAGAATTCTTCAATTTTGGGAATTCTATTAGAACTTCCAGTAAGCTTTCTCAGGCAAACCATATACTGCATTTTTTTGCTCGCACGTTGATACCAGAAAAGACCAATAGCCTCGTTCTTGCTCAGCTGTTTTTTGCCTTTTCCCTTGGGCATCCACGCGTTCCATTTAGGATAGCGTACCTTTTTCATAAAGCCTCCAAGGGGGAAGTAGATGGATTTCTGCTCATTGTAAAACTGAAAGAAATACATCTTCAGGTATTCCAGTATGATCTTCTTGAAGAGCTTCTCAGGAACTTCTTTTTCACGTATCAATTTTGTTGGTTTATCCGTACAAAAAAGAGAAGGGTGGTACCTTCTCTTTTCAGATTTGAATTTCTTATAAAAGTCTTTTACGCTAAGGACGTGCATCTCTGCAGCCTTAGATTTCTTTTTCAGATCCGGTCGGGTTCGCTTCATCTTGTAAATTTCCTACAGTGTCAGATTTCATTCTTAAAAATATGCCAAACTCCCGTGCATTCACGGAGTTGATAAGGTCTTCCACCAACTCGTCCGGTAGTGGATAAGGAGAAGTGGTAAAGTCATATCCGGGTTCATCGTCGGGATTCACCAGTACCGCTTGTACAGCTACATCAACTGTAGCTGGGGCGACTATTGCCGCTAATATATCTACAACAGTATTGAGTTCGGTAGCGGTAAAATCATCCAACTGGTTCGCCTGGTTCTGGCCAAAGGACAAGACCATACGGTTATTGACGATCTTGATCATCGGGTGGTGCTTGTTGTGCTTGTCAAAACGGGCATTTCTCCATTCCTCGCTGTTGACGATGGAAACCACATATCCTTCGATATCGGCAATCACCCCGTAATTCTGGGGGAAGCTGATGGTCTTAGGTATTGTAGCTGATATAAATTCTTTGGTTCCCTTGACAAATGGTATGGGCCCCAAGTATTGGAACACCTCATCGGGCAATTCCATTCCTTTTGAAAACGTATTGCTTAGATGCTTGCCCCTGTGAATACGAAGGAATGACCGCATCAACCGTTCATTGATCGGGTCGTCCTGGTTGAATGTTCCTGCTCGGACTACATCCCAGATAGCGTAAATGATTTCTTCCTCTGTGGTCATTGAGTGATCTTTTTGAATATTATAAAAAAGAAAAAAGCGATTGAAATTGCTATAACTATCAGAGTTACGTTAGCGACAACCCTAACAAAAGGTGGTTTTCTCATGATTGATTCACTTTTCTAAACATTTGTTCAAACTGGTTGCTTATTTGTACACGCTCGTCCGCGGTCTTGCCATACAATCCCATCACCGTTGAGAGGATGATGTTTTCAATAGCCTCATCGGGGAGGTTTACGATCCTCCTTTCGGGTTCTGTGACCTTGGCAAAGGAAGGCTTCTTGCAGTAGACGATCTTCATAAAAGAAGCCACCGTAGTACCACAGTCGATCTGGAACAAACCGTTTTCCTGAAGTATAATGGGGTAGTGTTTGGTAGGTCGTTGGTTCGGGTTTAATACCGCTGAGGTATATTGAGCCTGTGTCTTTAGATCGGCCCTTCGGCACTTGCTACCATCCTCATAGATGATATCATAGGACACCAACCTCATATATTTCAAAGGCAATGCCGCTATATAGCGATCCGTATCATCGGGGTCAGCGATAACCGCCAATTTCCCCGGAACAATAAGTGGCCGAATATCATCGACCACCTCTTGCGTTCTCTCCATTGACCTCAACTTCTCTCCGACAAACTCCAAGGTCGCGGTTCTGAAGTGGTTCATCAATTCCGGCAACTGAAAATAATCAGAGCCATTCTTGTCAGCGAACTGCTGCATCTTTTCTTCTACCTCTGATAACGTATATGTGAAATCCATAGCCGGAAATTAATTTATTGTGATTTTAAAGCCTCGTAAAGCTTTCCTGATAGTTCTGCATAGAACTCAGGCTGATTTTCAAAATAAAGCCTTAGGCCCTCATAGGAAGTAGCCAACGGGTTTCCTTCATACATATACGTGGCATTGCTTTTCTTGATGATCTTTAGACGTTCCATCTCCTTGATCTCGTACACGAACTGAGCACCGTTAAGGTCTTCCATGATCTTCCCTACTTCTTTTGCATGCTCATAGCTTGCACGGGTATAGGTTTTCAATCGCTGACGTAGCTTTTGTTTCTCTATCGTGGGGTCATTGATAAGCTTCTCTTCCCGGTAGGATAGGTTCAGCTTGGAAAGGACAAAACGAAGCTTCTCGATTCCGAGAGCGTTCTTGCCGTTGTCCAAGGAGATAAGCCCAATGAGCTTGTCCACAAAATCTTCCTCCACCAATTCACGGATGTCCTGATGATCGAGGTTGATCAGTTTGATACGTGGGTTGGAGATTTTCCTTGAAAGGTACTGCTTATTGAGGCGTACTTGATCATTCGTAACGCCCACCTCCGGGTGTCCTACCAACCAGTCAATCGCAAGCCTATCATCGGGGTTGAACTCGGGATTGAAATCCATTTCAACCTTTTCGATACTAAACCCTAAAAGGCGGTCGCCATTGGCATTGTACAAAAATCGTTGTTTACCTGTGAAAGGATCCCTATAAGGACCGATCATACGTCCGCTGAACCCAGCAATCCCATTGTTGTTTACCAAGGAGTAACTTAGTTTCCATCGGCCCTTGATAACACCTTCGGATAATACGGTTTTTTCTTTTTCTTGTGTTTCCATAATTGTATTTATAATAATAACCTGCCCGCAGTAAGGTGCGGACAGGTTGGTTGATTACTCTCCTTAGAAAGTGAAGTCAGCAGCTTTCTGACCAGCTAATGTAGTTCCAGTTAAAGAACCACCAGCATAAGCGGTGGTAGCTTTCAGGATTCCACAAGAGCGTACATCATAAAGCACTGCCATCAGTTCAGATAGCATGTGGATCTGGCACCCGTCAAAACCAGAGGAAGCAGTATTGCTCTGCTCTCCTGCAGGATCGAAAGAGTGAAGTCCATTTACATACTTCTTGATCAGTCCTCTACCGGAACGGCTAAGAACCTCGAAGTTAGGAACACCATCCACCGGAGTAGTGTTCAAAATGTAAATGTTACCAGTACCAACAAGTCCTCCGTTGGTAGGATAAAGACCTGGGTGGTTCAACAACTCATCTTCAAGGATGATGAAGGCGTTCCCAAGGTAGTTGTACTGAGTTACAGCAAACCCAAGCTTCAACTCTTGTCCGGTAGTCACATTGTAAACAATGTTGGATGCTCCGGAAGTAGTTGTGCTCGCATCGAACTGCATCAGTTTCTTCATACCCGCATCAAAGGCGGTACGACCGATACGGTCAGTAACCGCAAGGAAGGTGTTTCCATCACTTCCCTCAGGGGAACGTGTGGCAAGTACGTTGGTGATTGCTTCGATCAATTTATGGTCAAGACCGTTGTTCGGGTTGTAATCGAACGTGGCGTTGTCCTCGATCTCAGGAATCCAACCGTTACCGATTACCGGAGCTTCAATTCCAGACTCGGCCTGGAAGCCATCAACGGTAAGCTTATTGGTTCCGTAGTTCTCATACCAGCTATGAGTGGAAGGATCCATGGAGATACGTGAGTATCTTAGGGCCTGCTCATTCAACATACGGAAAATGGTTTCCCCACGTAACACCTCGTCAAATTCCCACATTTTCCCATTGCCGTCTTCACTGTTGGCGATGTTCGCAATTTTCTGTTTCTTCGCAGAACCAGTCATTGTCAATGTGTAACGGGTGATGAAGGAATAGTTGATCCTCCATTTGTTACGGGCAGTCCTTTGACCACCTTTGGTAGAACCTTCCCCGAAGGCAGAACCGGATTCAGTAAGTACCGTTCCGATTACCAGGTGTGAAGTGCTGAAAAGTCCAGCTGGACCTACAGTCTTCCCATCATAGGTGTAGTGACTTCCGTCAGCTGCTCTACGACCAGCTCTTACAAAGATCACGGTAATTCCTAAACCTGCGTTTAGTACTACCCTGTCATTCGCGTTGAACTTGTCTCCGTGAATTCCATTGGTAGGATCGTGCTGTACAGCGATAGATACCAACGTGTTGGTTTCTACATTGTCAAAACCAGCGGTGATCGTACCGAGGTTGGTTACGCCATTGGCGGACATATCCGGGTTTGGAGAAGCGGCCTCAAACCAGGCTCCAATCGTGGCATCTCCTGTAGTATATGCAGGAAGGACATCCATCCCCTCGTAGGCGATGCGATAGGCGTTGTCGTTTATTTCATCGCCAGAAGCCTTCATCTTCCCTTTTTGGATCCCCTGGTTCACTCGACCAGAGTAATACATCCAAGACTGGAATTTGTTGTACCTCTTAAATAAGTCAAAAGACTTTCTTTTAACTGCGAAGTGTTTCTTCATCAACGTAGTCAATGAATTAGCTTCGGTGTGAATCTGTGGATTGAACCGTTCAACGGTTCCTCTCAATAGAACTCCCATGTTGTGTGTTTTAGATTTTTTATTAAAAATATGTTTTCAAAAAATCCTCAACTTTTACTACCGTTGGCTGTTTTAGGTTAAGGGGGAATTTGGTTTTATACTGAAACGGTGCGGCGTTGCCTGCGTTATTTCAATATGCTTGATAACAATCCTCGACTTTCGTCTCCACCTGTGCTGCTGCCTCGTTTTTGGGCTTTAGTGATCGATGAACCTTGCTTGCTACTCTGCGTTTTGTAATCGTCGAGTATCGCTTTCATCCCATCATTATAGGTTAATCCAGACGCCTTCTTATAAATTTGTTCTTTATACGCGCGCATCATAGCTACCTCAGCTAACAGTTTCTTGTCTGACTTCAAGTCTTCAAGGATCTTTCCAGTTTTTATATCCTGGTAAACTTTATTAACGGTTTCCCGGTCTGGTTTCAGTCCGAAAAAGTTTTTGTTGTTGAATATCTCGGCAAGGGCGTTCTGAGTTTCCTCGGCACTGCTCTTTTCCTGATCTGCCTGTCTTTGTGTACGGGCCTGTTCGATCTTCGCTTTCTCTGCTTTTGCAGGTTCAATGACCTTGTTGCGAAGGATGTCCCTCAGGCGCTCTGCCCTCAAATCCATCTGATTGCTATCGCGGAGCTTTTCAAGCTGTTCCTCGATATCGTCCTGAACATCCTCATCGTTGAGGTCTTTGTTCTTCTGAACGGCAATGGTTTCAAACTCCTTGCGCATCAGCTCTTCGTGTCCAAGTTCCAAAAGGGGTTCGTACATTTCAAGCTTGCCTTGGGCCTTGTCGTACTCCTGATCTTCGGTTACGGAAACGACTTCTTCATCCCCTTTGTTCATGAAGTCTTTCAACTCCTGAGTGGTTTTGAACTCCTTGTTCAGTTTCTTGTTGAAGGAAGCAAGGTCATCATCCGTTAACTCATCATCATCTTCCTCTTCTTTTTTCTCTTCTCCAAAAAGACTTTCCTCTTCAGATTCTTCTTTTTCTTCACCGGTGTTTTCTTCTTCCGGGGCTTCCGCTCCTTCCGCATCGGCACCAATGCCATCGTACTCTTCAAGATCTTCAGCTTCTTCTTCCTGATCCTTCAGACCAAGGTCCATTTCATCATCGTAACCAAAAGCTTTGTTTTCGTCAAATACTGTTTCTTCTTCTTTGTTATCTGCCATTTTGTAAAAATTATGTTAAACAAATCTAATAAAAAAATCCTATACCGGCTTTTTAGTCGGTGTTTTATTTTCTGAACGCCTAGCTTCCTGTTCTTTCTGGAACAGTTCTGCCGCTTTCATCTTCTCTGCGGAATTCGCTTTCGTGTTGTCGCTGTACGCCTTGTTATCAGCATATATCGTGGCAACGTCTTTGTCTTTTTTGTACCCTTCTCTTTTAAGAGTGTCAGCACTTTCCCTATCTGCAGCTTTGGATTCCAGTTCTCTTTGATGTGCCTCCTGAGCAGCTTTCTCTTGTTCCTGACGCATTTTCGACAAGGAATCGATCATCCTCTGGAAGGTCGCTTTCTTCTCAGTAGCTGATTCTCCCTCAAAGACCTCTATCAGCCCCATGATCATCTCAGGGGTATTGGCAGTGGACAAAGCCATCTCTGCTGCTCTATTAATCGTTTCTGCAGCATCAAGGTCTTTCTGTGCATCGGACAAGAAGATTCCCAAGTCAGCTTCAAAGAAGTCCTTGTAAAGCTTGATGAACTTGTTCTTCATATCGCCAAAGACAAAATGAATCAGTTCCCCTTCCTCATAATCGTACTTGGCACGCATCAGTACTTTTTCCAACAATCCCTGTATAAAATCATCAAATGGTGAATAGATAACTTCAGTCCTTGCGGTACTACCACGAATGGCACGCTCGGCATTGTTCGCTGTTTGGTATTGCCCTATCTGGCCCTCTCGCTCCGGAGATATTCCGACGAATTTGGATGCAAGGTCTTCTATGATGGCAAGACCACTAAAGAGATCCTGTACAGCCCCTTTTTGCGAGAGGTCCAAGGAGGTAAATTGATTGAACGTATTTTTTGCCGCGCCTTTCTGCTTGGAGTTGATCACCATCAGGCGGTCTTTCTTGATGTGGTGCATCACCGCGTTCAGGCCGCTTTCATATCCCCCTTTGGTAAATTCCGTAGGGGTCTGGGCGACATCATACACCAATACCCGCGAGCTTCCAGCACTCTTCATAGAGAGCCTGATCTCAAATAAGATTTCAGAGGCCATCTCCTGTAATTGGATAAGCTTGGCTGCAGGGGATTTGATGTTCGCAGTTCCGGTAGTATTATCACGAACAAGTGATATCACAGGGAGGTAACAGATATACGGGTTTTCCTTGGAGGAATACCGCTGGTCCATTTCTCCCCATGAAAGGCAGATGTCCGGACCGAGCATGATGCAATGGCGCGGGATCTCCCCATCTATGTTCTCCACCGTATCGTTCTTTCGGGCCTCGGATTCATCGTTCAGTTTCTTGTAGAATTCCTCACCGGTCTTCTTGCTCTTGGAAACCTTTACGCTGGTGCGTTTTTTGGATTTCCACATCGCACTGACCACGCGAAGCCTATTGGTCTTGTTGCTGGTATTATGCCAACCGTCATATTTTTGAGTTATGGATAAGCTCTCCCCGTCTTCACTTACCTCGGTGCTACTGCCAAAGCTCTCAAACATCTTCTTGACGTCCTCTTTCTGGGTGTGGGTAAGCTTAAAAATGTTCAGGATCTCGTTCAAGGAAAGCCAGTAGCTCTCAAAGAATTTTTCGTGGTTGTCCTGTACGATCTTATAGGGGTTGATATCATAATCGACATCTAGTGGGTGTGCCTTCCGAAGGGTGGTATGCCCGTTTTCCTTATCGAGGATCGCATGGCACCTGTCGGTGATGCAATAGTCCAGGAAGAGTTCCCGGAACTTGTGCTTCTCTTTACGCACATCGAGGAAAAGCGATATCAGGTTATCAGCGACCTCTTCGGCCAGCATCTTGAAATCTTTATTGAAAAATTCTTCCACATCTTCGGGAAGTTCTATGTCGGGGTTCTCTGTTTCTGGTTGGAAGCCGAGATCTTGTTTCATCTTCTCTGCATACTCGCGCATCATTTCCTCAGCGAGCAAGTCTAGTTTCTTTTGAAACTTGGCGTTCTTGGATTTCTTATCCAATACGTAAGCTTTCCTTCGGATAGGGCGCAACATGAATTCTCCCACGAGTTGTTCGACCTTGGTCTGTATCAGCGGGTACACTACATAATCAAGCCCCAGGTCAGTACCGTGGGGTTTGGTGATGGCATCCACCGTCTTTGCTTCATCGGCGTTCAACTCTGCATTGTACCCTTTGTAGAGTTTGAGCATCTGTTGTTTGGTGTCGTCGTAACCGCTTGAATGAGAAGAACTGACATAATCAGTAACGTGAGAGATATGCCACTCTTTTGTCTTTTTTGACTCGGGAATGGTCTGGTCGGGGAGAGCACTCGAACTCATTTATGATAAATTTTAGTTAAATGTATTAATTTTTATTTAATTTTCGGTGATGTTCTTCAAGAGTAAATGCAAATACATCCCCTCCATAGAGATCAACGATGTCCTGTTGTTCTTTTTTCATGCGGTCCCGGGAGCTTATTTTGAGGTTTTCAAAATCTTCCCTTTCTTCCCCTGCAAGGTCAAATTCAGGGTCGAAGATGTTCGCTTTCTTGTCAAAAGCATAGGGATCGTTGTCCAGGTCTACCTGTTTTTCGGTCTTCCAAACCTTGGATCCACCCTCGTTCACCCATCCCCCAAAATTGTCTATGATGCTATTGTTATCCGGTTCATCCTCGATCCCCTCGGAGAGGTCGCCAAACATATCGAGCTTGCTGACCATGCACATTCCATAGGCAGAACCTAAATCGGCATTGCTTTCACCAAAATCTATCAGGTGGTCCAGGATTTCTTCAAACCATATCTTGTCGAAGTTCTGGTTCACCTCTGCCTTTAAAAGCCGAAGTGTAAGCCCGAAGGCATATTGGTTGGAGAGCTTGAAACCGACCTGGTTGACCGCATTGGAGTTGTACCCCTGCCCTTCAAGGTTCGGGCGTGCTTTCAGATACTGCATTCCCCCCGCTCCCTCAAAGTAGGATTTAATAAGGATCTTGGTGTATTCAAGTAGCATCTCCGCATCGTAGTACACACACAGGCGCAAGGAGGCAGAATAAAATTCATCATCCTCATCCGAGGTTCCCCTGTCCATCACGTAGGCGATCGGAAGGTCGTGGTCACGGTTCACGCTATAGAAACAACGGTAGACAATGGTCGCCCCAAGGGAACCAGTACCTTCCTTCACCTCATCATCGTAACTATCACAACCGAGGATATCGGGATTGAATGGCAATCGCTTGTGATCGATGGGATCCATTAGCTTCTTGACCGTTCCCAATTCATCATCTTCGATAAATGTGATCTTGGAACCACGGCTGAGGTGTATCTTATCGATCTCTTTCAGGTTCTTAGCCCTGGCAATGAGCTTCATTGTCACGGGGTCTTTGGTCGTCCATTCCAGCCTTCCGGTGAGTATCGGGTAAGGACAATCGTCAAGCCTGTTTTTCTGGGCGTTCAGCTTCTTGCGGTTCAAGAACCCACCGGAGTTCTTGATGAAGATATCGGATTCTTTGAGGGGGTATGTTTGAAGGTGTTTTATATAACCTTCCGATCCTTCTTTCTGTTGACGTTCGGCCATGATGTATTTCAGGGCTGCTTCGGAATTCGTTTTCCCGGTACGTCGATCAAAGAAGGAAACGGTCTTTCCTGTTTTTTCATCGGGAATACCATCCCCAGGATAATAGTCCGTAGCGGAGACAAAAATTTTTTTAAGGTTGTAGGTTTCTTTCTTGGCCCTCCATAGGGTTTGATATCCCTTGGAACCTTTCTCAATATCCCCGCCCGTTCCGTAGATAATCGGGATTCCGTATTGGATTGCACCTTCCTTGAAACAAGGTTCAGTGGCTTTAAAGGCCGCAATGATATCATCAAATAGCCCCGCCTCTTCAAAAATCACCAGGGAGAGTTCCTTCCCTTCAAAACCGGAAGGGTTGGCGTACATCGTTTTCATGTACATCGTGGACTTCAGTCCGTATTCTTTCTTCTGCTTGTTCTCGATATCGAAATAACTCAGCCTGTACACATCGTCGTTCTTGATGCTCACCGCTGCGGTATATTCCGGACGGAGGTCTTCCATTAGCCCTTTCACTTTTTCGTAGAAATCCTGTGCCTTATCATCCTGTCCGGCAGCAACGCCTATTTTGTTGAGGATAAAGAACAGAAGTTCATAGAGGGATGCTGATGCCCCGAAATAAGAAAGCCCCACCCTACGTGGTTTCCCTACAATAAGACCGTGCCTGTGCTTGATGGCATCTTCCAGTTCATCGTACAGCCGCCTGTCGAGTTCCCGGTAGAAAGGATAGTCCAAGGTCTTACGCTTGGCCCCTTTTTTAAGGAGGTTGATGCGGCACATATTGAGGTAAAAGTAATGTCGGCCCGTGATCTTGGGCATAAAGCTGCGGGGCTTATATCCTTCCAGGCAACGTTTGTCCTGTTCATCCCAGAAGTCGTCATAGGATAAGGTCCCAGGGTTGAAATCCGGGATATCCATATTGGGGAGATCACTGTAAAGCTTACTATCAAACTTGTTCCAGTTGATGTTTACTTCCATAGGGGGGCATTTATTTTGGTAAAATCTCGTGTATTCGATTTACTATCCATCCCAATAAATAGTCTTCCGGCTCGTCATTGTATCGGTCTAAATCGTAACCGATGTCAAGGAATATACTATTTACTAAATGTTTAGCCTCGTGAGCAATAATTCCAGGTGTAGGATATCCCTTCTTTTCCGCGGAAAACACAATATATAATTGATCCTTTCTTTCAAATACAGCGCCATCACAATTATAGATCGGTGGGTCAAAAATATCGTCTTTGAATTTATCGTTAAATTCTTTCTCTGAATTATAAATAATTATAGTGAACGGCGTTCCATAAAGAGGGGTTTTATATTTCTTAGATATCATCGAATAATGTTTATGTCAAGGTAAAAATCTTCCCAAATAGAAAATGTATAAATTTTCCTGTTATTAGGGCCGTCTGTTTGATGGACATCAATTGTCTTTGGATTGTCAAAACAGTTGCGTAAAGCCCCTAACATTTCCCAGGCGGGAGAAGCCCCCTCAATCCAAGGCATTGCCATTATATCCATATCGTTTGCTAAACTTCCGTGAATCGCTAAAGCCCACCCCTTATCCATTGCAGCCTGTCTAAAGTCGTTCCACATTGCGGCATAAAATACCGCTCTGCCATTTGTCGTTACACATTCTCTGTCTTTTGCCATTATTTGCGTTTCTTCTTCTTGGGCTGATTATTTTTACCTCGTTTAGGTTCTTTATATTCCAGTCCTTTGTATTCCAGTTCTTGCTCCTGTTTACGCTCACTTATAGTGAATTGTGGAGTTGTTACATTTAGAGTTCCTGTTGGTCCCATTTGGTTTAGATTATTTATATTAATAATATATAAAATGCAAAGACACCGACAAATGCCGATGCCTTCACGGGAAACAAAGAAGAGCCTTCAATATTATCGGACTTCGTTATAAAACGAATTCTTCTTTTCCAATTTCTGCTCTAACCTGGTGAGCTTATATCCGTTCTTGGCAGCGGGCGAGCTGTCTAAGTCTTTTCCTTGAATTTGTTTTTCGTAATCCTTGATATCCTCATTGATCTTCCGCAAATCGGAACGTATCTGTGAGGGATTTCGCAATACAGGAGATTCATCATCCTTGTTCCTAGGCTTGCTGTGGTATTCTTCGGATTCCTTGTATTCTTTTAACCTCTTGACCTTGGATTCGTAGTACAGACGTCCTTCTTCCCGAACAGGGTCGTATTGCAGATCATCGTACTTCTTCAATGCTGCCTGTATCAACTCCTGGTTCCATACGAAGGCATCACGGTTCCCGGTGACTTCCTCCATGGCTTTCCGTGGCCGGTCTTTCTCGCTGTAAAAGCGAACCTTGGATTCGTAATCAACGTAAAGCGCCACCGCGGTAAATGCCTCTAGCCCCAAGTCCTTGGAATCGATGAGATCCCGAAATGCTTTTATAGCCAAGACACCGTCGTTCTCGTCAGAGATATCGACCAATCCGGTTTTAGCGTTAATTTTTGTTAAATACATCTTAACAAATATATAAAAAAAAACAGGTAGCTTTCACCACCTGTTCGATCTATCTATAAATATCATTTTTGAGATACTCTTTTACATTGCGCTCGATCTGTCTTTGACCGATGAATATCTGATACCGATCGTTCATAATCTGTACGATTGATGGGTATGGTTCATCCGGATAAAGCCGTTTTAAAAACCCGTGGAGAAAACCGATTTTATAAATGGCCTTCTCCTTGTTGGATTTAAACTTGTCCGGTATCTGAAAATCAAGCTTTGATTCTTCTTCTTCACTGCGAAGCCCTGGGAGATATCTCTCAGGAAAATTCAAGCTGTCAATCCTTAGTCCTCCTTCGTCACAGAATATCATTTCTTCTTGTGGACTTTAAAGTTCGGCTTCTTGACCTCTTCCACCTTTTCCGGTTCAGGGTTGTCCTTGACAAAAGCTGCCTGAGCTTCCTGAAGTCGTTTGTACCACGTGGTCATTACCTTGGAGGTAATAGAACCAGGCAGGTCACGCTGAACCCTTGAAATAAGTTCCTTGTCGATCTCGTCGATGTAGTCCGAATTCTTGTTCACGTTCGGTCCGAGCTTCTCGATCACGCTGTCCAGAAATTCCTTTCCGATCTTTTTATCCTTGACCATGGACTCGATGCCCGTGGCGAAATTATCCATCATCTCATTGGAGCTTCCCAAAATCTGCTGGTACGAAAGCAGTGTAGGGGTGGACATGTCTTTGATTTTTCTACTCATTTTCTTCTGTATAAAGTTCTTTAAATAATTTTCCGTTACAGGGATAAATTTCTCCATCTACCTGAGTTATAAGCATATCTCCTTTTTTGAATTCAGAGGTGCCTTGATGTGTAGGTATTAGATAACACTCGTCATTTTCGTGAGTTACAGAATATCCATTATAATCAAAAGACCAAGGCATCCCATCTACAAGATGTTCAGCGTTATCTTTTCCATATTGTACAAACTCTTCAAAAGTAATTGCATCAATCACTACTGGTTTCTTTTTAAATTTTGCCATTATTCTTATATTTTTAATTATCATTAGGATTTGGACAATATTTGTCCAAATGTTCGTTTATATTGATGTCACTTTCAGTTCGCTGCTCTTTTTAAAATGCTTATGAAAATAGGCCCCGATGCTCGGGGAATCTATCATTGTTTCGAATTTCTTTTGCTCCACGGGCGTATATGAATACACGCTGTTGTTGCTTTTAAAATTCACGTACATCATTTTGATGCTTGGTACATAAGCTACCTCCTGTATCTGTGAGCTATTTTTCACTTCTACGACAATAGCATCCGGTGGCAATAAAGCCTTCTTTTTGATTGTGCTCATTATTCTTCGTGGGGGTTATAAGATTTGGTATTCACCACCAGGCATTCCGTGGTCAGCATCATTCCGGCAATCGAAGCAGCATTTTCCAAAGCCACCCGTGTTACCTTCACAGGGTCCATAATGCCCGCATCGATCATATTGAGCTGAACACCTCGATTTTTTGCATCAAAGCCTGTATTGAATTCTCTTTCGCATTCTTCAATAACTTCTTCATTAAGATTTATTCCTACGTTCTCCAATATCTGGAAGAACGGTTCCCGGATAGCTTTAAAGACAATTTCTGCGCCATAGGCGATACTCTCATTTCCTGATTTTGAATCAAAATCCAGCTTGGAAAGTGACAGCAATGCAGCTCCACCTCCGGGGATCACCCCTTCCTGATAAGCTGCCTTGATCGCATAAAGCGCATCTTGGATCCTCGCTTGTTTCTCGGTATATTCAGTATCGCTCCTTGCACCGATGAAGATAGCAGCGATACCATCCGTAAGCCTTGATATCCTCGCTTGCAACAAAGATATCTCATAAGGGGTCTTGGCATTGATCACCTCTTCCCGAAGCTTGTTCGCCCTTCCCTCGATCGCCTTCTCGATATCACTGGCAACAGCCTCATCGACGAAAGCCTCCTTGAAAGCGGTGGTTTGTTCTCCTACCGTGATTTCCAGACATTGTGGGATATGCCCCATAATATCTTCGTGGGCAAGCTTGTCAAACTCTAATCCCTCGTTCTCGATGAACGGTTGTTTCCCAAGGATCACTCCCAGATCTCTCAGCAGTTCCTCTTGTTCGTTCCCGAAACCCGGTGCCCTGCATACGCATACATTGATGCGCTTCCTTGCGGCTTCCTCGGCAAGCATCGCAAGGATATGTGGGTCGATCTCCTTGCAGATGATCATCAGCGAGAGGTCGTGCTCCGCAATATGTGATAACAAGAAGTCCATATTGTCAGATACATCACTGACCCTGGTGTTGGTCATAAACACATACGGTTCCTTCAATACGGCCGTATCGGTTTCATAGTCGTTCACAAAGGCCCTTGACCGGTACCCCATAGGTAATACCATCCCTTCGATGGTTTCCAGATAGGTATCATACGTACGTGATCGTGCTATCCTTGCAATCCCCTGGTTCTTGGCTACCTGAAAGGCATCAAATACAATGTCCGCACATTCCTCATCGTAGTTGGAGGCTATCAGTGCCACCTGTTTCAGCTTGGCATCATCATCCTTGATGATCACCGCACGTTTATGCAGCTGCTCCACGACAATCAATACAGCCTCGTCAATCCCTCTTTTTATATCAAGTAGGTTGAGGTGCGTTGGGAATTCCACACCTCTTGCAAGGATAGCTTCTCCCAAGATCGTAGCGGTACTGGTACCATCTCCAGCTTTCATATCCGCATTGTTGGCGATGTCCTGCATCGACTCGATGGCGACCATCTCAAAGGGGTCTTCACTCCCAATCTGTCCGGCTACCGTGACCCCATCCTTGGTGGAGAATGGCCTACGCTCAAACTCGTTCCGGATAAGGGCGTTCCGGCCACTCGGTCCTAATGTTACTTTTACTGCTCTCGCGATAAGACTAACGCCAGACAGCAGTTTCCGTCTGGCATCGTCTCCATATAAGGTTTTTATCATATTATACTTTTAAAGATCCTAAGATTACACCCAAAGCAAATCTTGCTTCGGTCGCGTTTATCCACGCCTGGGTTCTGGAAATTGCAAATTCACGGGTATAATCAAAGTTGTTTATTTCCTCAATGAATTTAATGACCGAAAGAAGCTCTTCACGCAATCCGATCACTGCAACCTCCGCATTGACATTATTGAACGCTACGCACTCCGCTTTGAAGCCGTGGCTATCATCGTGCTCGGCAGTAGCAGGAATGTCTTTACGAGTCTTGATTTCCGCTTCCTTTGCATACGGGTTCTCTGCATTCAATTGCCCAAGGCAGCTTCCCAACCACGCTTTTGTCAAAAAGAAAGAGCGCTCCGGGGTCTCGTTGATCATCATATGATGCTGTAGCTTGCAAAGCATTCTGTCAACGGCCAACCGCTTTTCCTTGATGTCCACAACAACCTTTTCAATCGCTGCTTTCTCCCTTGCTTCCCTTTCCTCATCTTCTTTCTTCCACAAGGCAATCTCTTCCTCTGTGGCCGGTCTAGCAGGACCGTTTGACAGGTCTTTAGGGAATTCTTCATTGCTACTTCCTTCTTGATTCAACCCATCAATATACTCACGGATAGCTTTCTTTTGTTCCGGTGTCTGTTCTTCATCACGAACATTATTAGATCGGAGAAGTTGTTCTGCCCTATCTACTATAATCTCCATAGCACCCTTACGATTGTTGTCCCGGGCCTCAATCTCTGTAAGCTCGTTAAGCTTATTAATATCATCGATCTTGTCAACCTCAATCTTGAAGTCTTTTAAATTCCCATCTTGGATCTGCTCCAAGCGATTGTCGGTCTTCACCGTTTTCTTTGCTGTTGTGTCTGAAATAACTTTCTTTTTTGCCATCTTAAAATATTTAATTGATTAATAATTATTGATATTCGATTGAAACAATATAACATACGCCTCATTGACCACGTGGTACTCCCCGATCTCAGGCAATTCGATCACGGGACACACGTCCTTCAGGTAATACACCAGCATCCCAACCCTGTCCTGATGCCCCGGCTGTGCTTTTTGGATCTTCCCGACAAAACAATTCTCCACCTCCCGTAACTTGGAACTGAACTTGTTGCTGTCCTTCTTCCGAAAGAAATTTGGCAAGTGCTCCACCAAATAATCCCCCTTCTTCAATACAATAGTCTGTAACTTATCTTCTTCCATATATACTCGTTTTAATTGATTTTATTCCACAAAAAAGCCCGCAACATCCTGCGAGCATATAACCCCATATACTACCACCACTACCACAAACACCAAAGGGCAATAACAATCCCAATAGCCATAACAATAAGAAAATAGACAATAACAATAATATCATACCTGTAATCTCTCCAACTCCTTCCCATACACATAACCTTCTCTCATCTTCTCCGGGGGGATTTCTGTTAATAATTTATTTTATATCATACGCATTGAACACCCTGCTCTCAGGAGCCAACTCCCAATCAGCATAATCGTCAATATCCACGCCAGTAGAAGTAATCGTTCTACTGTACCGCAACTTACGCTCATTAAGCTCCGAAAATGTTTTTACAATGATATCGCCCATTACCTCTTGTGTCTTAGTTCGAAACTTTTCTATATCAGTTATAAGCGCCTTATCCCAATCAGATATGCCACCAGAGGGCTTATCGCAATCACAACAGCATATAACACCATCCGCTCGGACAGTCGTGTGTATCGGTGGCTTACAAGTGCATCTTTGTTTTTCCATTTCACGAATATATAACATTCCGTCAATATGTCGCAACCATCTACCAACTTATTTATAAAAATAAATCCCGAGAGGCCCCGGGATCTATGTTATCAACCAGTCTGTGGGATTCGAACCCATTACCATCGTGTACCTCGATGAGCCATTACCTGTCGGACTCTCCAACCAATTGACCTTGTACAGAGGGCAGGAGTCGAACCTACAAAATGGGGTTACCAGCTTATAACCTATTCCACACGAGTATCTCGCTCGGCTACCAATTTCGACACCTCTGCAAATACAAACATACGTCATTATGTCGAACAATCCGCATTGGCAGAAAAATAAAAAATTTTGCAGCAGATGTGTCTGCAATATGAACAAACAACCTGATACCAAAAAATAAAAAATTTCTAGCAGCTGTGGCGATTGGTGGCTAATAGTAAAAAACCCCCAACCTTTAATCAAAGTTTGGGGTACCCCCCATCTAATTTAAAGTATGAAAAAAGAGAGTCCGTCTTGGACTGTCCTTGCAATCCCTTAAACATATACATGATGGGA